>RCUK01000017.1_pt1 | contig 297563 bp, 266 predicted proteins | sample 2166381 | NCBI WGS metagenome assembly RCUK01 (sample SAMN09932809, study PRJNA488358) | compost metagenome | isolation source: compost soil in an enriched community | place: Germany: Experimental Botanical Garden | reverse complement strand
TTTTGCCATAAAAATGCCCCCAAATAGTGTCTAACTTTTTGGGGGCAGTGTAAAACGAGATGGCTTTCTCATTTATTATATATATTAAAACGGTGGATCATCATCCAGCATATCATTCATGCTAGACGGCCTAATGATAATGTTTCCAGGATTATTAAAGTTTTCTGAAGGAGCCATACTACTATCGCTGCCTGCCGAGAAACTAGAAGGAGGCATAAAACTATCTTCCAAATCACCAAATTTTACGTATTTACCAATAAATCTCAATGGTACAATTCCAGTTTCACCATGACGGTTTTTACCGATAATAACCTCACCAACGCCTGCATTAGAACGTCCGTTCTCATCTTCCATAATACCGTAGTATTCTGGTCGATATAAGAACAGTACCATATCGGCATCTTGCTCAATAGATCCAGACTCACGTAAATCGGATAGCATTGGCCTTTTACCATTCTGGCCTGGTCTACTCTCTACCGCACGACTTAACTGCGAAAGTGCTAAAACTGGAACTTCTAATTCTTTAGCTACAGATTTTAGTGCCCTCGAAATACTACCAATTTCTTGCTCACGGTTACCACCACCTTCACCTTTACCATGCATCAACTGCAAGTAATCGATGATGATCATTTGAATATCGTATTGCGATTTTAAACGACGACATTTTGCCCTAAACTCAAAAATATTTAAGGCTGGGGTGTCATCAATCAGCAAGGTTGCTTCTGAAAGCCTACCGATTTTACTGTGGAGTTGCTGCCATTCCCATTCGGCAAGATTACCTTTTCTAATTTTCTCCTGTTCGATTTCAGCCTCTCCAGAAATCAAACGATTTACCAACTGAACAGACGACATCTCTAAAGAAAATACTACAGTTGGTTTATTAAAATCTACTGCTGCGTTACGTGCAGCTGTTAGTACAAAGGCTGTTTTACCCATTGCTGGACGAGCAGCGATAATTACCAAATCGGATTTTTGCCATCCGCCAGTGATACGGTCTAAATCAGTAAATCCAGAAGGAACACCTGTTAAACCATCGGTTTTTGTTCTTAATTCTTCTAACGAAGCTAAAGATTGCTTGATGATATCATCCATTTTTTGCGTATCTCTACGTAGGTTGTTTTGGGCAATGTCAAACAAGTTTTTCTCGGCCATGTCTAAAAGGTCGAAAATATCAGTAGTGTCTTCGTAGGCATTTTTAATAATTTCTGTAGAAATTCTAATCAACTCACGTTGGATATACTTTTGCGAAATAATACGGGCATGATACTCAATATTGGCTGCAGAAGATACTCTGTTGGTCAAGTAAGTAATAAAATAGGCACCGCCAATCATTTCCAGATTACCATTGGTACGTAACTCAGAGGTAACGGTTAAAATATCTACAGGCTTAGATTTCTCGAACAATTGTTGGATAGCTTCGAAAATTCTTTTGTGCCTTTCGTCATAGAAAAGTTCTGGTTTAAGTACATCGATAACTGCCGAAAGTGCATCTTTTTCCAACATTAAAGCCCCTAAAACAGCTTCTTCCAAATCAGTAGCTTGTGGTTGTATTTTATCTACAGTGCTAATAGTATTGGCTAGTCTATTTTTTCGGGCAGATACTGAAAATTTGCCTTGTCCTCTTTGTTCGTTATCGGTACTCATGAAGCAAAAGTAACTAAAAAAGGAGGCTTTTGTTTGAATAAGTTCCTACTACTTTGTCAACAACTTGAATGCTAATCTGATGTATTTTTTAGTATATTATAAGCAAAGATTCAGTTGTAAACAATTTATTGTGGATAATAAAATACTTGAACGATTACAGGTTAGCCTGTTAGAATATTGATTGTTATTGAGTTCAAATTGAAAACTGCGAACTGAATTGTTACTTTTGCAATTCAATAATAGATATGGATAATTTTAGAAGACCACAAAGAGGAGAGCGTGTTAAAGAGAATAACGAATTTGTATTCGGTATTAGGGCAGTAATAGAAGCCATTAAGGCGGCGAGAGATATCGAAACTATATATGTACAAAGAGGTTTGACGGGAGAGTTGTTCCTAGAGTTAAAAACGTTGTTATCTGGATCTCTAATTCCTATGAGTGTGGTTCCTATTGAGAAGTTAAATAGGATGACACAGAAAAATCATCAAGGTGTTATCGCTGTAATTTCTCCAATTACCTATCAAAATATTGAGGATATTATTCCTGCGATTTACGAAAAAGGGGAGACGCCTTTAATATTAGTATTGGATAGTGTTACCGATGTGCGCAACATGGGTGCAATTGCTCGTACTGCCGCATGTGTAGGTGTACATGCTATTGTTGTGCCTTTAAAAAATGCAGCTCAAGTTAATGCCGATGCCATTAAAACATCCGCAGGAGCATTATTTTCGATTCCTGTTTGTAGACATGCGAACCTACATAAAACTTGCTTGTTTTTACAAGACAGTGGTTTGCAAATTGTGGCTTGTACAGAGAAAACCAATGATTTTATTTACGCTCCAGATTATACAATGCCTACAGCAATTGTGATGGGTTCTGAAGATGAAGGTATTTCTAACGATTTATTAAGGATTGCCGATCATTTAGCTAAAATACCAATGGTTGGTAAAATCGAATCTTTAAATGTTTCTGTTTCTGCTGGTGTTATTTTGTACGAGGCTGTAAGACAGAGAACCATTTAATTTCTAATATTAAAAAAAATAGCCCATTAGAAATATCTAATGGGCTATTTTGATTTTACTGGAATAAGTTAGATAAACTTTACTCCAAATTTAGCTTTAACGTCAGCCACGATATTTTTCACATTCTGCTCTTCCGCTCGTTTGCAAATCAATAGTGTATTATTGGATTCTACTACAATATAATCATGCATGCCCTGTAAGATAACCAACTTTTCTTTAGGAACATTTACCATACAGTTAGAAGAATCATACATCATTACCTGTTCAGAAGGAATTACTGCATTACCTACATAATCCTTTTCAGCCATTTCATAGATAGATGCCCAAGTTCCCAAATCAGACCAACCGAAATCAGATGGTAGAACATACACATTATCCGCTTTTTCCATAATACCGAAATCTATAGAAATATTGGTGCATAACTGGTAAGCGTTATTTATGAAATTTTTCTCATTTTCTGTATTGTAGGAAGAAATTCCACTAGAAAATATTTCATGCATATCTGGCAAGTGACTCTCTAGTGCTTTATTAATCGCCTTAGCCGACCAGATAAAGATACCTGCATTCCAAAGAAAATCTCCACTTTGTATGAAAGATTTAGCAAGTTCAAGATTAGGTTTCTCCGTGAAAATCTTCACTTTGTGAACATCGCTATAGTTCTCTAAAACTTCGTCAACATATTGTATGTAACCATATCCGGTATCCGGTCGGTTTGGCTTAATGCCCAAAGTAATTAAACAGTCGTGCTTTGATGCAACTTCTATTGATTTCTCAATAGATTTTACAAATGCATCTTGGTTTCCAATGGTATGATCAGAAGGTGCAACAACAATTACGGCATCTGGATTAATCTGCTCAATTTTCATTGCTCCATAAGCAACACAAGGCGCTGTATTTCGCATCATTGGCTCTGCCAAAATCTGATTTTCATTTAACAGCGGTAGCTGCTCTTTTATTAAATCAGTATATATTTCGTTGGTAACAATAAAGATGTTCTCTGGCAAACAAATATTCAAAAATCTTTCATAGGTACTTTGTATAAGTGTTTTTCCTACGCCAAAAAAATCTATAAATTGTTTTGGGAACTCTGTGCGGCTAATTGGCCAAAAACGACTTCCTACGCCGCCGGCCATAATTAATGCATATCTGTTTTTATTCATTTCAGCAGCAAATATATACTTTTATACAATACCTTCTTGTAAAAGATCGTGTAGATGAACCAAGCCAAAATAGCGACCTTCTTTGGTAACTAAAATCTGTGTGATATTGTTTTGTCTAATAATTTCTAAAGCAAGCAAAGCCAATTCATCACTATCAATTTTCTTTGGGTTTGTATTCATTAAATCACTGGCGGTGATGTGTTGAAGGTCTGTATGTTTTTCCAACATCCTTCTAATGTCTCCATCGGTAATTATCCCTAAAATCTTATCGTCATCAATAACAACAACTGCACCTAAACGGTTTTTACTAATTTGGATAATAATATCTTTTACTGGAGCATTAGGAGCTATAATCGGTTTTTCATTCTTTGCAGCTATATCGCCCGCTTTTAGATATAATCGCTTTCCTAAGGATCCACCTGGATGATACTTTGCAAAATCACTGGATTGGAATTTACGGGCTTCCAATAAACATATTGCTATTGCATCTCCCAACGCCAATTGAGCAGAGGTACTAGTTGTTGGTGCCAAGTTATGGGGGCAAGCTTCTTTTTCTACGGTAGTATTTAGAATTAGATCGGCTTGTTTAGCCAAGTCTGATTCGGTATTACCTAGCATAGCAATCAACTTATTCCCAGACAACTTTAATAATGGGGCCAGTAGCTTTATTTCGGGAGTGTTACCACTTTTAGACAAACAAAGAACAATATCATCCTTTTGAATAATACCTAAATCTCCATGTACGGCATCTGCCGCATGCATAAAAACAGAGGGAGTTCCTGTAGAATTAAATGTGGCTACTATCTTTTGTGCAATAATGGCACTTTTGCCAATTCCCGTGACAATAACCCGCCCATTGCTCGATAAAATAGCATTTACCACTTCAACAAAATCATCATTTAAATAGTCGATGAGCTTTAATATTGCTTCAGATTCAAGCTTTAATGTGGTAATCGCAGAATCTATTATAGATTTTTTACTTTCCAAAGAGAATTTATTAGTAAATTAATACTTTAATTACTGCAAAATTATGTTATTTTGAACAATAATAGCACACAATATTTAGTACAGGAAATGGACGTCAAGAAATCTTTATTTGATAACCTTCAAACATTCTTCGGTTTCGATAATTTTAAAGGTGATCAAGAATCGATTATTACCAACATATTAGAGGGGAAAAATACATTTGTAATTATGCCGACAGGTGGAGGTAAATCTATCTGCTACCAGTTGCCGGCACTAATGAGCGAAGGTACAGCCATCGTAATTTCACCTTTAATAGCGCTAATGAAAAATCAGGTTGACCAAATTAGAGCTTTTGGTGGAAGCGATAGCGTGGCGCATTTTTTGAATTCTTCATTGAATAAATCGGAAATCACTCAAGTGAAAAGTGATTTATTAAATGGACATACTAAGTTATTGTATGTTGCTCCAGAATCATTGGCCAAAGCTGAAAATATAGAATTTTTACGCTTGCTAAAAATTTCATTTGTTGCAGTTGATGAAGCTCACTGTATTTCTGAATGGGGACATGATTTTAGACCTGAATACAGAAAGATAAGACAGGTAATAGCAGGACTAGGTGAGAATATTCCGATTATAGCTTTAACAGCAACGGCAACTCCAAAGGTTCAGCAAGACATTATCAAAAACTTAGGGATGATGGATGCTACTTTGTACAAATCATCATTCAATAGACCAAACCTCTTTTACGAGATTCGCCCTAAGAAAAATATTGCCAAGGAAATCATCAGGTACATAAAGTATAACTCTGGTAAATCTGGTATTATTTACTGTTTGAGCAGAAAGAAGGTAGAAGAAATTGCTGAAACATTAAATATCAACGGTATTAAAGCCCTTCCTTACCATGCTGGTTTGGAGCCAAAAGTGAGAGCAGATACACAGGATAAGTTCCTGATGGAAGATGTAGAAGTTATTGTAGCTACAATTGCTTTTGGAATGGGGATCGATAAACCGGATGTAAGGTTTGTAATTCATCATGATATTCCTAAAAGTATGGAAGGCTACTATCAAGAAACAGGTAGAGCTGGTCGTGATGGAGGTGAAGGGGTTTGCGTTGCTTTCTACTCACAAAAAGATGTAGAAAAACTGGCAAAGTTCATGAAAGACAAACCTGTTTCTGAACGAGAAATAGGTACTCAGATATTAAAAGAAGTAATTGATTATGCTGAATCTTCTGTTTGTAGAAGGAAACAAATCTTACATTACTTTGGCGAAAACTTTAATGAAACAGGTTGTAACTGCATGTGTGATAACTGCAAAAAACCTAAACAACAATTTGACGCGGAAGAACAGTTGTTAATCTTACTTAAATTAGTAGACACTACTGGCGAAAAGTTTGATGATGCCCATTTATTGAATGTATTTATGGGCTACGAAACGGCTCAAACCATAGCTTACGAACACAGTAAACTTCCCGAATTTGGTTCTGGCAAAGCTGATGGAGAAATTCTATGGAAATCTCTTTTAAGACAAGCTGTGCTCAATAATTTTTTAGCCAAGGATATTGATAACTACGGTCTGCTAAAACTAACTAAAGCTGGCAGGGATTATATCGAGAGTCCATACAGTCTGAAATTTATTTTAAATGAAATAGTAGAGATTGTTGGAGATGACGACGAGGAAGACACAAAACAAGGTACGGCTGCTCTGGATACACAGTTGCTTCAATTATTAAAGGATTTAAGAAAGAAAATAGCGAAGCAAAAGAACGTACCTCCATTTGTTGTTTTTCAAGATCCTTCTTTAGAAGAAATGTGTACGCATTATCCAATTACTAGCGACGAATTGAAGCAAATTTCGGGAGTTGGTAATGGTAAAGCATTAAAATTTGGTGCTGCATTTCTAGACTTAATAAAGAAATACGTTGAGGATAATAATATCGATAGACCAATTGATATGGTTTTCAAAACCCAGGCAAATAAATCTGCTTTAAAGGTTTCTATTATTCAAAACATTGATAGACAGATAGGTTTAGAGGATATTGCTCGTTCAAAGGGTATCACTTATACCGATGTGCTGAAAGAAGTTGAAGCGATTGTAAATTCTGGAACAAAGCTAAATCTTACGTATTACATTGATGAAATGATAGATGAAGATAGACAAGACGAAGTATTTGATTATTTTCAGGCTGCTGATACCGATTCTATAGATTTAGCGCTTAAAGATTTAGGCGAAGCTGATTATACAAGGGAAGAAATTCAATTGATGCGCATTAAGTTTATGAGCGAGCTAGGTAACTAAAAGTGTTCAAGCAACTCTTAAAAACCTTTGATCGAGTGTCAGATCTCATATTTTAACGCTCATTAATACTATAAAAAAATGATAAACTACTTAGATAAATTAAAACATACAGATAGTAATAACTTTTTTTTAATGGCTGGTCCATGTGCAATTGAAGGCGAAGATATTGCCTTACGCATTGCCGAAAAAATTGTAAACATTACTGACAAGCTAAATATTCCTTACATATTTAAAGGATCATACAGAAAGGCAAATAGAAGTAAAGGCAGTTCATTTACTGGCATTGGTGATGAAAAAGCCCTTAAAATATTAGAAAAAGTAGGTAGAGAATTTAACGTTCCTACCGTTACAGATATTCATGAAAGTGCTGAAGCGGCAATGGCAGCTGCTTATGTAGATGTACTTCAAATTCCTGCTTTTTTGTGTCGTCAAACCGATTTACTGATTGCTGCCGCCGAAACAGGAAAGGTAGTTAACGTTAAAAAAGGTCAGTTTCTATCTGCTGGATCAATGAAATTTGCGGTAGATAAAATTAAGGATGCAGGAAACAACAAGGTGATTTTAACCGACAGGGGAAATACGTTTGGCTATCAAGATTTGATAGTTGACTATAGAGGATTACCGGAAATGCAGAGTTTTGAAGTGCCAGTAGTGATGGATTGTACGCATTCGTTGCAGCAACCTAATCAAAGTAGTGGTGTAACTGGAGGAAAACCAGAATTGATTACCACCATTGCAAAAGCTGCGATTGCAGTTGGTGCGGATGGACTTTTCATCGAAACTCATCCAGATCCTGCAAATGCGAAGTCAGATGGGGCAAATATGTTAAACCTAGCCTTACTTGAAGATTTATTGGTGAAGTTAGTTAAGGTTAGACAGGCCGTAATCTAGCAAAAGTAAAAAGAGATTGCTTTATGAGAAATGAAGCAATCTCTAATCTTATATCTTCACCACTAAGAACTCGGTTCTTCTATTTTTTTGTCTGCCTTCTTCCGTTGTATTGTCAAATGCAGGCTTCTCTTCACCGTAGCCTTTAAAGGTTAATTGTTTTTTATCGATACCATTATTAAACAAGTATTCGTAAACTGCTTTGGCTCTATTTTCAGAAAGTTTTTGGTTTGCTTTATGGTCGCCTACATTATCTGTATGACCTTGAATTTCAATTGCTACGTTAGGATTAGATTTTAGCACATCGGTGAGGATGTTTAATTCTGTCATAGACTGTGGCAATAACTCAAACTTATTAGTTTCAAAAAAGATATTATTAAGCAGTACTTTGCTGCCTATTCTAATTTTATCCAGTAAAATTTCTAGTTCAAAAGGTTTATTGGCATCAGCTGGCTTAATATCGAAATGCTTTGAATAAAGCAGGTAACCATCAGAAAATATGTTGAAAGAATAGCTCTGGTTAGCTGGCATTACAGCCATAAAATCTCCAGTCGCTTTATCGGTAATTTCATTATAGGCTGCAATATCTGTTTTAAGGTTAATTACCAAAACTGAAGCTGCTAACGTCTCTTTAGTTTCTGCATCTTTCACAATTCCTTTAACGTAAGTCACAGGTTCGGGTTTTAAAGCTTCTGGCAACTTGAAACGGTAAATATCTACGTCTCCAAAACCGCCATCTAAATCAGAAGAAAATAAACCTTCTCTACCATCTGCACTAACAATAAAACCAAATTCATCGTTAAACGTATTGATAGGATAACCTAGATTTACGGCTTTAGCAAAAGTACCATCATTTTGTAACTTGCTGTAGAAGATATCTTTTTGTCCTAAGCCAGGCCATCCATCTGAAGAGAAATATAATGTTTTGCCATCTGGATGAATAAAAGGAGTGGCCTCATCGTAAGGCGTATTTACATTAGGCCCCAAATTGGTGGGCTTTGTCCAATATCCTTCATCATTCATCACAGACTTCCAGATATCATACCCACCAAAGCCTCCAGCTCTGTTACTCAAGAAATAAAGTGTACTTCCATCAGCACTAATAGAAGGTTGTGATTCCCATTCTCCAGTATTAATCGTTTGACCAAGGTTAACGGGCTTGCTCCAGTTATTTCCTTCTTTTCTACAAACGTAAATATCACATCTGCCTACACCATCGGGTCTATTACAGCCTGTGAAAAATAAATATCTGCCATCAGGCGATATGGACTGCGCACCTTCGTTAAAATTGGGAGTATTGATATTTTCACTCAACGACTCTGCTTTCTGCCATTCGCCATCCTTTTTTACAGAAGTATAAAAATCTTCGTTTCCCTTTACATTTCTAGTGAAGATGATAGTTTGCCCATCAGCTGTTAAAGCAGGGAAATAATCTCGGTGCTCACTATTTACATAAAAACCCATATTAAAAGGCTCGTAAGGAACAGGCTTTTTAATCGCATCGACAGAAAAATCACAATCTAGAATGTATTTTTTTGCTTTATCGGTAAACTTAGCATCAACATTGACCGCCTTAGTAATAAAGCTCTCAAAACTTTGTCTAGCTTGGATATAAGCTCCAGTTTGCAGTTCAGTTTCTCCCAAGATAAAATAAATATTAGGACTTTCTACCGGAGCAGCGTTAATTGCCAATCTATAATTTTCTTTTGCTTTTTGGATATTTCGAAGTCTTTTGTAAATATCTCCTAATTGCAAATAAGCTTTTTGGAACTTAGGGTCTGCTTTTACAGCGTCGTTCAAATGTTTAATGGCTTCATCAAATATATTTTGCCTTACAAACTGTTGAGCATCTTCAAAACTATTCTGCGCTTTTTTAACTGTAGATTGACTGTAAACTAAATTACTTAGGCAAAGAAAAAAGAATAAAAGGCACGTACGCATATAAATTGGTAGTTTGAGGGAAGACTACAAGTTAGCAACAATAAAACAATTTATCAATGCAACAATAGACTACGGTATGTTAAGAAACTTATGCGTTTGTAAGGAAATTTCCCACTTTGGATTAGCCATTACATACTCGATAATCAATGGTGTTACAGTACTAGCTTTTGACCATTCGGGCTGTAAATATAGTTTGCAGTTAGGTCCAACCATTTCAGCGTATTTTTCTGCCCATTCAAAGTCACTCTTATTAAAAACAATAACTTTTAGTTCATTAGCAAATGGAGTAATGTCTGGTCGTGGCGCTTTAAATTTCTTTGGAGATAAGCAAATCCAGTCCCAAGAACCGGAAAGGGGATAAGCACCAGAAGTTTCAATAAAAGTTAAAATTCCTCTTTCCTGAAGTTGCTTAGTCAAATAATCCAAGTTATAGATTAACGGTTCACCGCCTGTAACCACCACTGCTTTACCTGGAAAAGTATCAGCTTTAGCTGCAATATCGTCACTTAACGTTAATGGATGCAATTCCGCATCCCAACTTTCTTTTACATCACACCAATGACAGCCTACGTCACAGCCTCCCAAACGAATGAAATACGCAGCCTTCCCCGTATTATATCCTTCGCCCTGTATAGTGTAAAATTCTTCCATTAAAGGAAGTAAAGTGCCGTCTTCTGGAATTTGATGTGCCATAAATTTAAGGTCGCAAAGTTAATTAATTATGGCACAATATGGTAATATCTGTATCTTGTTAAAGTAATTTTAAATATAGGCTATGAAATGGCTAAAGCTTGAAGTGGTTATACCAGAACATGATTTTGTTGAACAAATAAAGTTGAACGGGAAGAAACTTTGTTTGGTAAAACATAAAGGAAAACTTCATGTACTAGAAAATAGCTGCCCACATGCAGGTGGTATGTTAAGTGGTGGCTGGTGTAAGAATGGAAATATTATTTGTCCAATTCACCGTTACGAGTATAATTTAGACACTGGAAGAGGGGCAGCTGGGCAAAATGATTACATTGATATTTATCCTGTAGAAGAAAGAGCGGACGGTGTATACGTAGGCTTAAAAGAAAGTTGGATTAAGAAGCTTTTCTCCTAATTAAGCAAATAGCGATTAAAAAATCCCTTACAATCTAAAACCTCAATTTCCGAAAAGTAAAAATCATCGGTATCCTCAGTAATAATGCAATTGCACTTCACTTCTTTAGCAGCATAGTATTCTATGCCGTCTTCAAAATCATTAATTTTTTTATTGCTTAATGTTCTTATTACGCCATCAGTTAGGTTTTCGGCAATTTTAATATGCTGGCAAAGTAAATCAATCTTCTGTTTTGCAATAGTGGATTTGTGTTTTTTCTCTGCAAAATAAAAAGCAATAGCTAGACAAAGAGGAGAGGTGTAAACATCAAATTTTGGATTTGAAGCTAAGCTTAAAATCCTCGATGAGTAAGTAAAAAGCGGATATTCTTTGTTCAATACAGAAACCAAGACATTGGCATCTAAGAAAATCCTAACCATTATTTTTTAGAAGAGAAAAATTCATCTTTTGATGCCTTACGAGAAGTTTTTGGAGTACGTTTATATTCAACTTCGCCCTCTGCCACCATGCTTACCCAATCTGCAACTGGAAAATCTTCTAATGACTTGTATTCTTTTGAAGTTACTTGAGTTAGCAGATGCTCAATTAGCCTAGATAAGCTGATGTTATTAGCAGCAGCATATTTCTTTGCTTTATCTACAACTTCTTGATTAAAACTTAACGTTAACTTGGTATCCATTTCTACCTCCGTTTTTAATTGATAAACAAAGGTAAATTTAATACGTGTAAATAAAAATAGTTATACGTGTTTTATTCCTAAAATGAATAAGAAAAATCTTTGAGTATTTTAAGATAACACCTTAGAAAACTTAGTTAACCAAAGTATATTATTAAAAATTAAAATGTACTAAGGTGTCTTAGGTGGTTAAAAGAATTATAATTAATAAATCTCTTTTCTAGCAGATGCTAAAGTATTCTTCAACAATCCTACAATAGTCATTAAGCCTACACCACCAGGAACTGGAGTGATAAAGGAAGACTTTGGTGCTACATTCTCAAAATCTACATCACCATATAGTTTAAACCCAGACTTAGTTTCTGTAGAAGTTTCTCTGTTGATGCCCACATCAATTACTATAGCGCCAGGTTTCACCATATCTGCAGTGATGAAATTCTTTTTACCAATAGCTGCAATAATGATATCCGCCTGTAAGACTTGTTCTGTTAGATCTTTAGTTCTGCTGTGGGTTAAGGTAACTGTACAATTACCAGGATTAGCATTACGAGCCATCAAAACACTCATTGGGCTACCAACAATATTACTACGGCCAACAACTACACAGTGCATACCAGTAGTATCAATGTTGTAAGCTTGTAACATTAACAAAATACCGTAAGGCGTTGCTGGAATGTAGCAAGGTAAATTACGCATCATTCTACCCAAGTTAATAGGGTGGAAGCCGTCTACATCCTTTTTAGGGTCAATTGCTTCGGTAACTTTCTCAGGGTCGATGTGTTTAGGTAAAGGCAATTGAACAATTAGACCATCAACATCAGCATCAGCATTAATTTCTCTAACTTTTTCTAAAAGCTCAGCTTCGGTTACAGAGTTATCGTAACGATACAAAGAAGATTTAAAACCAACCTTTTCGCAGTTCTTCATCTTGCTAGCCACGTAGGTTTCGCTGCCACCATCGTTACCAACCAAAATAGCGACTAAATGTGGTTGCCTTCCTGATTCTGCTAAAAATTGAGCTGCTTCTTCAGCTATTTGTACTTTAACTTGTTCTGATACGTATTTTCCGTCTAGTAATTGCATTGGGTTATAAGTTATGAGTTACAAGTTGGGAGTTATGGGTTGTGAGACTAAACTCGTAACCTATAACCCGCAACTTAAAACAAATTAGTCTAATTTTAAAACAGCCATAAACGCCGTCTGTGGAATTTCTACGTTACCAACCTGACGCATACGTTTTTTACCTTTTTTCTGCTTCTCTAATAATTTACGCTTACGAGAAATATCACCACCGTAACACTTGGCAGTCACGTCCTTACGTAAAGCACTTAAAGTTTCTCTGGCAATAACTTTGGCGCCAATAGAAGCTTGTATTTTAATTTCAAATTGCTGGCGAGGGATTAGTTCTCGCAATTTTTCACAGATTTTCTTGCCAAAATCGTAAGCATTGCTACGGTGAATTAACGAAGATAACGCATCTACTGGTTCTTCATTTAATAATAAATCCAAGCGTACCAAGTCAGATTTTTTGTAGCCAATTTGGTGGTAATCAAAAGAAGCATAACCTTTAGAAAGTGTTTTCAGTTTATCATAAAAGTCAAATACAATCTCGCCCATTGGCATTTCAAAAACCAACTCAACTCTATCCGAAGTTAAGTAAGATTGGTTAATGATTGTTCCTCTTTTTTGAATACAAAGCGACATAATTGGACCAACAAAGTCTGCTTTGGTAATGATATTCGCTTTGATAAAGGGTTCTTCAACTCTATCTAATTTACTTGGATCCGGTAAATCGGATGGATTATTTACAATAATCTCATCGTCTTTAGTAGTGTATGCTTTGTAAGACACGTTGGGAACTGTAGTAATTACCGTCATATCGAACTCACGCTCTAAACGCTCTTGGATAATTTCCATGTGTAGCATCCCCAAGAAACCACAGCGGAAACCAAAACCTAAAGCTGCAGAACTTTCCGGTTCAAAAACAATAGAAGCATCATTAAGCTGCAATTTATGCATTGCCTCTCTTAATTCTTCGTACTCATCTGTATCTACCGGATAAATACCCGCAAATACCATTGGTTTTACTTCTTCAAAACCCTGTATCGCACCGGTAGCTGGTCTGGCAACAGTGGTAATTGTATCACCAACTTTTACCTCGCGAGCTTCTTTAATACCGGAAATAATATAACCCACATCACCAGTTTTTACAGAAGTTCTTGGCGACATATCCAGTTTCAAAATACCAACCTCATCAGCTAAATATTCTTTTCCTGTATTGATAAACTTTACTTTATCACCTTTTTTAATTTCACCGTGTACAACTTTAAAATAAGCGATAATTCCTCTGAATGAGTTAAAAACACTATCAAAAATTAAAGCTTGTAATGGAGCATCAGGTTCACCAACTGGTGCAGGAACACGGTCTACAATTGCTTGTAGGATATCAGGAATACCCATACCTGTTTTACCAGATGCAGGGATAATTTCTTCTCTCTTACAACCAATTAAATCAATAATTTGGTCTTTTACTTCCTCTGGCATTGCACCAGGTAAATCCATTTTATTTAAAATTGGAATAATTTCCAAATCGTGCTCTAAAGCTAAATAAAGGTTAGAAATGGTTTGTGCCTGTATGCCTTGCGAAGCATCTACAATTAGCAAAGCGCCTTCGCAAGCAGCAATAGAACGTGAAACTTCGTAAGAAAAATCTACGTGTCCTGGTGTATCAATGAGGTTAAATACGTACTCATCGCCACCAACTTTATAGTTCATTTGTATTGCATGACTTTTGATGGTAATGCCACGCTCACGCTCCAAATCCATGTTGTCCAACAACTGTGCTTGTGCTTCACGTTGCGAAATAGTGTTGGTATATTCTAATAAACGGTCAGCCAAAGTGCTCTTCCCGTGGTCAATATGTGCAATTATGCAGAAATTACGTATATTCTTCATCTTTGTGCAAAGATATATTTTTTAACCGAAATAATTTGATCGAATATAGCATCTACATTTCCCAGTTTTTGCTTTTAAAATATATCTTTGTTCTTATTTTACGTATATAGATATAATGGGTTTATTTTTCATTTTTATAGTAATGGCTATCATTCGCAACGTAAATAAAATTGTTGAAAAAAATAATCCAGTAGCAAGCGTACCTGAACCAAACCCAAATCATAACAAACTGTCTAACTACCTCCCTTTTGTTTTTCATTCTGTTATCGTCATACTTATTCTAATTACTTTGTTTTCTGTGAAAGTAATAAGCGACGAACGTGTAGATATATTGATTGGTGATATTTCTTTTCAGTTCTATTCTACCTTATTGCTGGTAATTATTGGGCTAATCAGCCCATTTACTACAATTAGACCTCAAACCCGACAAAAAATGCTGGAATTCGGTAATCAAACCAATAACAAATTCATCATATGGCTAACTGTAGATAAAAACCTTCAGTTAACAAAAATTGGAGCCAGTATCATCATTATTATTTATTTTATTTATTTCGAACATTTAAAATTTCCTGCGTTAAATGATAGCTTGATGTCTAGCGTAGCTGTTTTTTTGATTTTCTTTTACTTACTAAACAATATCATTCAATTATTTCGGCATCCGTCGCAATTTAGGAGAGCTAATATGTTTAGGCTAACATTGTTATTCAATTCCATTAAAAAATCATTTTTTGTTTTGATAGGGGTAATGGTATTACTTTTTATACCCTCGGCAATACTAGGCTTTAAGTTTGTTGACAATGTGAATCCTCTGGTATTCGCTCTACTTGGTTACAATGTGATTATGGCTTATAATGAGTACAAAATATTGAAAATAGAAGCAGCATCTTAATTATAGAAAATCGATCAATCAGCACTTTTTTACCGATAGTCCGGCTTTTCGTTTTTATCTTTTTTCTAGGCTTTTGTCATCTCTAGTTTTGAGGGGTCTTTTTCTACGCAGTTTTAATCAACAGATCCTTCACTAGCGTTCAGGATGACAAGTAAGAAAAAAGGATAATCACTTCAATCCGGTTTATTGCACAAAAGCCTGTGCTACTATTTCAAAAAGATTATTGTTCAGTAACCACCTTCATCCTAGAAAAAGGATAGCCATTGCAGCCTTTTCTGGGATTTTTTCTATCTGCGGCAGCAGTTTGCTCAGCTTCTAAATCTGATGCAGCTTTGTAAGCAGTCAAGCAAAATCCCCAATTCCAAGGTGCCATTCCTTCAAAAGTCATAAAATCTATACGGGTGTATTTATTTTCGTCGACTTTATGATCACTGCCGTTTTTAGCAATAAGGTATTGTTCTTTCTCGTTCCATTTAACAATGTGGTATTTGATATTTGGATGTTGCACCCAAAGCGTATCGTTGATGGTATATTTGATGCCGTAATCATCAGTAAAATTACCTTTGGCAAAGTTTGGTGCTGTTTTTTGAGCATATAGCATATTTACGCAAATGGTAAAAAGCATTGTAAGAAATATACTGTTTAAGATTTTCATTTATAGGCTATTAAGAATTTCTTTTAAAACTTTTACTTTATCAACATCTGTTTGCTCAAAATTAAATTCATCTGCATTACTATTCCCCATTTTGCTAGTCGCATTTTTAAACTGCATTTTACTGCTTACAATTGATTTTGCTGTGGTATGAAAGCTTTTAGCCCCTGTAATTCGAGCAATTTTAGTAAGGTTATCAGCGTTTATTCCAGCTCCGGGCATTATCTCAATTCTTTCACTAGCTTGTAAAATCAGCTTTGCTATTTCATTTGCACCTACTTCTGCATTTTCTTTTCCGCCAGATGTTAAAATTCTAACAAAGCCTAGATCGATAATGGTTTCTAAAGTTTTATTTAAATCATTACTCATATCAAAAGCTCTATGAAAAGCTACAGGCATAGGGAAAGCGGCGCTAATAATTTGCTTGCATCGTTCTTCATCAATACTTCCGTTTGAATTTAGTAAACCTGTAACTACACCATCACAACCAATTTGTTTACAAACAGATATATCTTCCAGTATATTTTCAAATTCAGCAGTAGTATATAAGAAATCTCCTCCTCTAGGACGGATCAAAGGCCAAACTTCTAGCTGTAAATTTTCTACACACCATTTGATTTGTCCATAGCTGGGAGTAGTGCCTCCCTCGCCTAAATTAGCGCAAAGTTCAATTCGATCTGCTCCACCTTTCTCTGCAGCAATAGCAGACTCTATAGAGTTGGCACAAATCTCTAATTTCATTCCTAAATTATTTGAGGATGACTTCATTGTTATTTCGCTTATCTTGTACTGTGCTAAAAGTCCACTTTGGGTATATAGCGATTAATAATGACTTTTACCCTTTACAATCAGATCTTGTTTATGGTTGTCGCAAACTGCAAATGAAAAGCCTTTCTGGATAGCAAAACCACCATATTCTCCATTTTTGTTTAACGCTAAAAAGCCAACTTGTAAATCTTTGGTACTTGTTGTTTTCTTTTTAATGATACGCATTACCGCTTCTCTACAAGCATCTTCTGGCGAATAGCCCTGTCGCATCAGTTCTACAACCAAAAACGAACCTACATTTCGAATAACTTCTTCGCCAACGCCGGTAGCAGTAGCACCACCAATTTCATTATCGATATACAAACCAGCGCCAATAATTGGGCTGTCACCAATACGGCCATGTAGTTTATAGGCCATTCCACTTGTAGTACAAGCACCAGCTAGATTTCCATGAACATCTAAAGACAGCATTCCAATGGTATCGTGGTTGAATTGATTACCAGGTAATTTTTCAGGTGCTGCTTTTAGTGGATTGTTGTACAATCTGTTTTCAATATTACTTACAGGTTCGTATTTAGCGGTTTTAATCCATTTCTGCCAATCTTTTTTACTATTTTCTGTAAGTAGATTTTCAGCCTTAAATCCTTGTTCTAGGGCAAATTGCAGTGCGCCATCTCCCGCAAGCATTACATGCGGCGTTTTTTCCATCACTAAACGAGCTACAGAAATAGGATGTTTAATTTTTTCTAAGGCAAGTACCGCTCCACAATTGCCTAAATGATCCATAATACTGGCATCTAAAGTCACAATCCCATCTCTATCTGGTAAGCCACCATAGCCAACAGAACGGTTTTTCACATCAGCCTCAGCTACTTTAACACCATTTTCGACAGCATCTAAAGCCTTGCCATTTTTGCTTAGCACTTTCCAAGCATCGGCATTCGCTGCAACACCAAAATCCCATGTAGAAATAACAATAGGTTTGTTAACGGTAATCTCTTTAGAAATACAAGATTTGTTCAATGCCACAACAGCAGCCGAAAGTGCCGTGGTCTGGATAAATTTCCTTCGATTATACATAATGAGTTAGTTGATCTCAAAATCGTCAGAATCTTTCAAAAAAGGAAATTGTCTTCTAATTTTTTCTAACTCAGTGTAGTTAATACTAAAGGTATATAAATCTTCGTCTTCTGGTTTATAATAAATGGTATTGCCCAAAGGGTCAATGCACATAGAATGTCCGCTATGGTAAATTTGATTACCATCGTGTCCTACACGGTTCACACCAATTACATAACTTTGATTTTCAATGGCTCTAGCATGAATTAACGTGCGCCAATGCGAAGAACGCTTATCTGGCCAGCTAGCAACCAATAAAAGGATATCATAAGCTGCATTTTTATTGCGTAACCAAACAGGGAAACGTAAATCGTAACAAACTGCCAATCTAATTTTCCACCCCTTTAACTCTACGATCACAGGTTCGGTACCAGGCGAAAAGTGTTTGTCTTCGTCACCTAATCCGAATAAATGATGTTTATCGTAATATTGGCAATCGCCATCGGGCTTTACCCAAACCATGCGGTTGTAGTATTTCCCGTTTTCTTTAATAATCAAACTTCCAGTAACCACACAATCGTAACTAGCAGCAGTTTTCTTGATCCACTGCATGGTCTTTCCATCCATATCTTCTGCCAGTTCTTCTGCTTTCATGGTAAAACCAGTATTAAACATTTCTGGCAAAACAATGAGGTCGGTTTTTTCGCGTACACCACCCGACAATCGTAATCCAATATTTTGTAAATTCTTCTCTATGTTTTCCCAGAATAGGTAGGCCTGAAAAATTGTTATTTTTAGATTTTGAATGTTGAGGTAATGTGGTTCCATGAGCGAATTATTATATCTATAATTTAATTAATTTCTCTACTGCCTTTTCCAATGTGCTGTTTTCCTTGGCAAAACAAAAACGTAATACTTGATGATCTATGTTCTTGGTGTAAAATGCCGACACAGGAATAGCAGCTACTCCAAACTCAGTTATTAACCTCTCTGCAAAATCAGTATCTTTTTCTGAGCTTATGTTTTTGTAGCTTACGCATTGAAAATAAGATCCCTTACATGGTAAGAGTTCAAATTTAGTTTCTTTAAGTAGTTGTTGAAAAAAGTCTCTTTTTTGCTGAAAAAAGACTGGTATTTCTTGATAGATGTTACTTGATTTTAAATAATTGGCAATGCCTACTTGCATAGGAGTATTAACGCTGAAAACATTGAATTGGTGTATTTTCCTAAACTCAGACATTAATTTAGCAGGAGCGAGGCAATAACCCATCTTCCATCCAGTAGTATGTAAAAGTTTACCAAAAGAGGCTACAATTAAACTTCTTTCTGCCAATTCTGGATACAAAGCCACACTTTGATGCTGTTCTCCATCAAAGATGATGTGTTCATAAACTTCGTCGCTAATTATAAGAATATCAGTACCTTTTGTTAATTTAATCAAGGCATCAATATCTTGTTTTCTCAAAATACTTCCCGTCGGATTATGCGGAGAATTAATGATGATCATCTTCGTATTGGCAGAGAAAAGCTTCTTTACCATTTCCCAATCAATTTTATAATCAGGAGCTTCTAGCTCGAAAGGCTTTACTAAACCACCCAATAATTTGATGGTTGGTGCGTAGCAGTCGTAAGCGGGTTCAAAAATGATAACCTCATCACCAGCGGTAATAAAGGTATTTATTGCTGTAAAAATAGCCTGTGTGCCTCCAGCGGTGATCGTAATTTCTGTTTCTGGATCGTATTTAGCTTGATAAAAATTCTCGATTTTCTCTGCAATCTGTACTCTTAATGGAAGATAACCAGCCATCGGAGCATATTGGTTAAAGCCATCTTTCATGGCTTGGTTAATTGAAGCAATTAGTTTTTCGTCTGTGCCGTAGTCTGGGAAGCCTTGTGATAAATTAATAGCTTGATGATCTGCGGCAAGTTTAGACATTACCGTAAATATAGTAGTGCCTACAGTAGGTAGTTTAGAATTTATGTTTATCATCTGATACGAAAATAGTAATAATCTATATGATTTTTTAACGTTTCGTATCCTGTCTAAGGTATAATCTAGCTATACATAACGTTAGCTTTGATTTTTCTACCTCCAATAAGCAAACAAATTAAGGCTAGCAACGCAGCAACGGTCATTACTGCTGGCATTGGCCAAACTACATCAGCTGCGAACATACTTATTGCTGCAGACGCTAGTGCGCCTAAACCCATTTGTAGTGCCCCCATTAATGCAGAAGCACTGCCTGCATTTTTTGTAAATGGCGCTAAAGAAAGTGCAGAGGCATTTGGATTGATAAAACCTAAACAGCCTAAAAATAAGGCAATAAAAGCGATGGTAGTATATAAATTTAGCAGATTATATACAGCGGCCAATAAAAATAAAACGCTAAATATGCATTGTAATGTTAATGCCCAAAAAACTATTTTTTTACTGCTAAACCATCTGAGTATATAGCTATTCACTTGACTGAAACCAATAAAAAATACTGATAATAAAGCGAATATCCATCCGTAGCCAGTTTCAGTTACTTTATATAAATCCATAAATACCACAGGTGATGAGGAAACATAAGCAAATAAACCACTGAAAGTGATGGCACTTACCAAGGCATAGGTATAGAAGTTCGGTTCTTTTAAAACCAATAAGAAATTACTTAAAATAGGTTTGGGTTTTAGTGAATAATTTGCATCTGGTTTGTAGCTTTCTGGTAGCCACCACTTACTGGCCAAAAGCATCAAAATTGCCATTAAGCCTAAAAAGACAAATACAGATTTCCATCCTAAAGCCGTAATTAAATATCCGCCAGCAGTTGGTGCCAACATAGGGGAGACAGCAATAACCAACATTAACGATGCAAAAACTTTCGGACTTTCTTCAACAGTGAACAGATCTCTAACCATCGCGATAGCAGCAACAGAAGCTGAACAACAACCAATTGCCTGGATAAACCTTAAAATTATTAATTGGTCAATTGATTTAACGAACAGACAGCTAATTGATGATAATATAAACAAAGATAATCCAAAGTAAAGCGGCTTTTTCCTCCCGAATTTATCTAATAAAGGTCCGTAAAGTAATTGCCCTGCAGAAATGCCAATAAAAAAAGCAGCTAATGATAGCGAAACATTTGGCACGTCTGTATTTAAATCTTTTGCGATGGCTTTAAATCCAGGTAAATACATATCTATAGAAAAAGGAGCTAATGCCGCCAAGCTGCCCAAAATTAATATTAAACGGAAAGACTTAGAATTTGCCATAATGATTTTTAGAAGGCGCAAAGATGAATAATTATCGCTAACCAACTCGTCTACATTTTGTAAAATAGAGGTTTAATTTTGACTGCAATAAATGAATTTACTTTGTGTCAAAATTTTGTACTTTAGTTGCTATGACTTTTAAAACCAAGGAAAGCCGATTACTATTGATTTTAGGCGCATTTTTCGTTGCCAACACGCTCATGTCTGAGTTTATTGGTGTGAAAATTTTCTCTGTTGAAGGTGTATTGGGCATAAAGAAGTTTGATATCAATTTATTTGGTGTGCCTAATTTATCTTACAATATGTCTGCAGGAGTTTTAACTTGGCCTATTGTTTTCATTATGACGGATATCATTAATGAGTATTTTGGTGTAAAACAGGTACGTTTCCTTTCCATATTGACAGCTGTTTTAATCGGATTTGCCTTTTTTGTAGTTTGGATGGCTATCAAATTAGAACCCGCAGACTTTTGGTTGGTACAAGAAGTGGATGGACAAAAATTGAGCATGCCACGTGCCTTTGATGCTATTTTTGGTCAAGGAATGTGGATTATTGTTGGTTCTATTACTGCCTTTTTATTGGGGCAAATGGTCGATGTATTGATTTTCCACAGAATCAAAAAGTTTACTGGAGAAAAAGCCCTATGGCTTAGAGCTACTGGTTCAACTTTAGTATCTCAATTAATTGACAGCTTTGTAGTTATTTTTATTGCGTTTTATTTAAATCCTGCTTATCACTGGAGTTGGCAAATGGTTGCAGCCATTGGTTTGGTAGGTTATACCTATAAATTTGTTGTAGCATTGCTAATGACACCTATTTTGTACGTCGTACATGCAATAATTGATAGATATTTAGGTAAGGATTTAGCTCATCGTATGATCAAGATGGCAGCTAGAGGTTAGTAGCGAAACAAAACATCTGAATTTTGCGTTTTATTGCAAAATCAACAGATGACAGACTACCTAAATAGTATCGAAAAAATTTTAATTGGTGACGAAGAATGGAGTTTCATACCTGAAATCATGTTTCGTACACTATTGATGTACTTGGTAGTACTCGTTAGTTTGCGAGTACTTGGCAAAAGAGGTGTTAAGCAGCTTTCTATCTTCGAATTAGTAGTCATTATTAGTTTAGGTTCTGCAGCTGGCGACCCTATGTTTTACAGGGAAGTAGGGATTTTATCGGCAGTTGCTGTTTTTATCGTAGTCGTGTTTGCCTATAAAGTCACATCATACTTTGTTAATAAGAGTAAAAAAGTAGAAATTTTATTAGAAGGTAGTTGTACCTGTGTAATAGAGCATGGAAGGTTTGCAATAGAAAATTTCAAAAAAGAGGCACTGGCACAAGATGAGTTTTTCGCTGAATTGAGGTTGAAAAGTGTGTCACATCTGGGACAGGTTAAACTAGCTATTTTAGAAACTACAGGAAGTATTAGTATATTTTTCTATAAAGATGAAGAAGTAAAAAATGGGTTGCCCATACTACCTGCTTTATTTGCTGATAAAAAGCAAGAAATTAAATACAAAGACTATTATTCTTGCGCTTTTTGTGGTTTAACTGAACTGCTTGAACCAAAAACCAAAGCTATTTGTAAATGTTGCGAGAAAGATAAATGGGTAAAATCAATTAATATACAGCGAGTTACTTAGAATAAAAATACAATACTCCAATTCAGTGTATACACTCTAATTTATCAGATAATTAATTAAATTAGAGTAATGAAAACCAATTATATAGCCTTGTCGGTGCCAATTTTCTTTATCCTTATTGGGATTGAACTGGCTTACACTTTCTACAAAAAACTTAAATACTATCGATTAAATGATTCTATTGCTAATTTAAGTCAGGGGATAGGATCGCAGTTAGTAGGGCTGTTTATGAAATCCGTACTTTTTGTAGGCTACATGTATATTTTTGAGCATTGGCGTTTATTCGAGATATCTAATACCATCTGGACTTGGATTATCCTTTTTATTGGCGTTGATTTCTTCTACTACTGGTTCCACAGAATGAGTCATCAAGTTAATGCTTTATGGGCCGCACACATCGTGCATCACCAATCTGAAGAATATAACTTAACGGTAGCTTTGAGGCAGTCGTGGTTTCAAGGCTGGTTTTCATGGGTTTTCTATCTACCTCTAGCGCTAATAGGTTTTGACCCCATAATTTTTCTAACTCTAAGCTCATTTAACACACTTTACCAATTCTGGATTCATACGCGTACCATTAAAAGTATGGGCGTTTTAGAATATATCCTCAATACGCCTTCCCATCATCGAGTTCATCATGGTTCCAATCCTAAATATATTGATAAAAATCATGCTGGCACCTTAATCATTTGGGATAGATTGTTCGGCACTTTTCAGAAAGAAGAAGAAGAAGTTTATTACGGTATTACCAAACCTTTAGCTAGTTGGAATCCTGTATGGGCAAACTTGCACTATTGGAAAGATTTGATAGAAACGGCGAAGAAATCAGATAAAATTAGCGACAAGATTAGCGTGTTTGTAAAACCTCCAGGTTGGTTTCCTGAAAAACTTGGAGGATTTCAATTTGCGCCTGAAATAGATGTACTTAATTACAAAAAATTCCATACTGAAACTGCTATTAAAGTAATGATTTATGCAGTATTACTATTTTTAGTGGCTTTATCTTTAGGTTCTTATCAGCTGTTCTTTTTTGATAAATTGAACTTAGCTATCAATATTTTAATTGCTTCTTTTACTATTATAAGCATGTTAACCTGTGGTGCATTATTAGAAAAAAAGCGCTGGTTTGTTGGTGCAGAATATTTAAGGTATTTACTAGGTTTACTTACCATATATTTTCTATACAGATTAGATTTTAAGATAGAATGGCTTTTAGGAGTACTTACTATTCATATTACGATGGCGATTTACTTCTTCCTTATCAAATACAAATACCGAAATGCTTAAAAAATATCCTCAATTTACTTTCGGTTTTGCCATCATTTTTTTTGCAGAACTAATTGCAACAGCTAATGATTTAAAAGAAATCAGGTTTTTTACTAAGCCACTGATCACAATAGCTTTAATGTTATTCTTGTATTTTGCAATAGAACGAAAGGGTAGATTCACGAATAAAATAATTACTGGCTTATTTTTTTCGCTATTGGGCGATGTTTTATTAATGTTCGTTCATATAGACCAAATTTACTTTATGCTGGGCTTAGGAACATTTCTCATAGCGCATCTATTTTATATTTCAGCGTTTTATCTAGATAGTACTAATAAAATTCAGGTTCATAAAAGATATGTGTTACCAATATTTATGGTATTTGGCTTTTTCTGTATTTCCTATTACTATATTATACGTTCCCACCTTGGAAACATGAATATTCCCGTATTAGTATACTCATTTGTGATTACCATTATGGGGATAATGGCAGCATTACGTTATGGAAAAACTAATTCAAAAAGTTTTATTTGGGTACTAATTGGAGCTATTTTCTTTATTATTTCTGATTCTATTTTAGCTTACAACAAGTTTGTAGAACAAATAGATGCTGGAAATTTGTTCATCATGTCAACTTATATGTTGGCGCAGTTTTTTATTACAATGGGAGCTGTAGAAAGAAAATTCATAAAGAAAAACTGATGAAAATATTTTATAAAGTTTCTGATAAACAACTATTAAACGACAGAAACGAGATTTTTAAAGAAGTTGGCATTTCTGCTTTAGAAACTAATGGGTTTGTTCCCTCAGTTTTCAAAAGTTCTTGGAATGGTGAATACAATAGGTCTATTAAAGGTTACACCTATGAATACTACAAATTAAAAGAAGGAAAATATTTAGAGCACATTGATATATCCATAGTTAGTGGAGACAAATGGATAAAAGTTTATTTAAATATATTCGAGCTTATATCTCCTCTAAATTCAATTGAAGAATTAGGCAAATACGAAGGAATCAACTTTTCTATGCCACCCAGCAATTTAACTAAAATGAGATTAAGAAGTGATGATTATAAAGGACCTCCATTATTCTATATGTTATTTTTACCTGAACATAAAATCGGAAGTTTTTACACTAAATCAGGCTATATAAGTAAAGTTCTCAAACTAAAGAAATTGATTGAATCTGATATGGGACATATAGATGAGTTCGTGAAAAAGTGGCATAATATTTATAAAGCAAATGTTACAGACTGGGAAGGAAACATAATTAAGAAAATTTAGGTGTGTACAAGCTAAATTAAATCAGCGGTTTATCAAGTTCCTAACTTCAATTTATTCGCTACTTCTCTTTCTCCTTATCCAACACCGTGAAACTTTGTACTAAACGCTCTCCGTTTTGGTCGGTTAAAGTCAATACATGTTTACCTGATTTTGGGCTTAAAGCAATTTGATGATAGCTTTTTGTAGTACCTACGTACTCTTCGTCAATATGCCAATGGATGGTAGCGTTATGATCTCGATGCGCCACATTAAAAACTACCTTTCCTCTATTGCCATCAATTTCTAACGGAATATAAACAGAGGCGTTGGGTTTAGGATAAATCATTTCCATTACAGAGGCACTTTCATTTTGGCAGCCATCCATAAAAGGTGGTAACACCCGATATTCCGCATTTTTAGTTTTGTAGTAATATTCCATAGTTGGTGGTAGTACAAACCAACCTTGATGCTTCATTTGAGTGACACTGTAGCATTGATTAGTTACCTGATAATTTGCACTTGCATCCAAATGAATCAGCTTATGGTAGGGACATAAAGCTGTTTTTTCGCCACTTGGCGGAACCCATTGCAACACTTTAGTTTCACAAATAGAGGAGGCTTTGTAACCACTTTGTTTGCAAACTGCTATTCGCTTCAGCTTTGTCTTCGGCATTTCAAACCATTTTGATGATGGCAATAACCTAAATATATCGAACATTAGCGGTGCTGCAGCTTCAATGCCTGTTAAGCCTGGCCTACCTTCTCCATCGGCATTGCCAACCCAAACGCAAACTACATAATTAGGCGTCAAGCCTACCGACCAAGCATCTCTAAAACCAAAGCTTGTACCAGTCTTCCAAGCTATACGCTGCGACGAAGAAAATTGTTGCCATAAACCCTCATCTCCAGGACGCATCACTTCTTCCATCGCATTAAAGGTAGACCAAATGGTGCCATGGTCTAGGAGCGAAGTAGGATCTATGATATCTTCAGGGTCTTTTGTGTCTTTTACGTAATAAGCAGAAGCGTAATCAGCATTGTTATACTTACCTTGATAGTCGTTATAATGATTTAGCGTTCTAGCCATGCCCAAGTACGCATTACTTAAATCCCACATGGTTACTTCGCTACCTCCTAAAATTAGCGATAATCCATAATGATCAGCAGGTTTATTTAAGGTGCTGAAATTGAATTTCTTCAGCTTATCGTAAAAACGTTCATACTTATATTGCTGCAGCATTTTTACCGCTGGAATATTCAACGAACGACTTAAAGCTCTATCCGCCGGAATGGCACCATCATAACCTAAATCGAAGTTCATAGGTGAATAGCCACCAATTTGTGTTGGCACATCTGGGATTAGAGTTTGAGGTAAAATAAAGCCATCATTCAACATACTTGCATACAATAGAGGCTTTAAGGTACTTCCAGGACTTCGCCTAGCTCTAATCATATCCACATGACTTTCCATCTCCTTCTGCTTAGGCAAATAACAATTGCCAATATAACCTACTACACTGCCATTTTTTACATTGATAACCAAAGCAGCTAAATTGTTGATGCCGTTGGCTGCAAATTTCTGATGGTATTGTGCTGTAACTTGATTTAGTTCTTGTTGCAAATGTTCATCGATAGTAGAAGTTATTCTGGTTGTAGCAATATTTAAAGATTTCATTTCATCCTTAAACCTGTTCAGCAAATGTGGTGTATGTTGTGGTAATGGGAGCGGAGCGGTAGGGATAGGTTCCGCTTTTGAAAGTTGTGCTGTAGCTCTATCTATAATTTTCTCGTCTACCAACTTATCTAGCAAGTTGTTTCTTTTGATGATTAGCTTAGTCGCATTTTTACCAGGATGTACTAGCGACGGACTATTGGGTAGTACCGCTAAAGTTGCCATTTCTCCCCACGAAAGTTGTTCTGCGGCTCTTCCATAATATCGCCAGCTAGCTGCTTCTAAACCAACTACATTACTACCAAATGGCGCATTAGCAGCATATAATGCTAAGATTTCATCTTTAGAATAACCGACTTCCAATCTTACAGCCAGCCACATTTCTGCTATTTTTTGGAAAAATGTACGTTGTTTTTTTCTCGATAATCTAATCACCTGCATGCTTAGCGTACTGGCGCCACTAGCTACAGATTTCGCTTCTATGTTTTGGCGAATGGCTCTGCCCACTGCAATGAAATCAACTCCGAAATGATGATAAAAGCGTTTATCTTCAAAAGTAACGATACATTTAGCGAATTTATCGGGTATGCTATCAGCTACTGGAAAACGCCATTGCCCATCTTTGGCGATAGAGGCACTCAATAATTCGCCATTGCTAGCCTCTATTACGTAAGAAGTAGGCGTAAGAAATAAAGGTTTCGGTAATGAAAATAAAAAGAAAGCAAGTAGCGCTATAAATATTATATCGACATAAATAATTGCTTTGATTTGTTTTTTCATCTCTTATTTGAACCACAAAGATACTAGGAACACAAAGTATTTAATCTTCGTGACCTTGGCGTCTTCGTGGTTATATATTTATTGATTAAGGTAACATTTTTCAATTCGATTTGATATACATCAAAGGAGAAGCAAACATGGAAAAAATAATTACTTTAATCAGATTTTCAGCAGGTTTTGTACGTTTTATATTCACCAATATTTGGCCTAGGATTTAGACCTTTTTTCCGTCATTTCGACGAGGTTACGAGGAGAAATCTAGCAAATGGCTAGATTTCTCCCTATGGTCGAAATGACGAAATCGGATATGCTCAAAGTCCATTTCTATCACTTATTCATTATTTCATTACCTCTACCCAAAATCCAGCTTTAGCTGCACTGATGTTATTATTGTACATCGCTTCGCACTGCACATTAGACAAATAGAATTTGCCTAAATATGAAGCATTAAGCAGCACTCTAAAGGTTTTGGTCTCATTTTCTCTTAGATTGAAATAAGTAAGCACTCTATCATCCCTAATGTCTTGGTAATCGTAAGCTGATGTGGCAAACGCACCTTCATTGTCATGTAACCTAGTATTGATAATTTCCCAACCAGATGGAAAAATTTGCGTTAAAGCCATTTGCTCATACAATCCTTGACTACCCGTATTTTTTACGTTCACTTCTGCATAAAAATCTTGTCCCTGTTTCAGCTGTGCTGGATTTAATACTTGGCCTTTCATGTTCTTGTAACTCACTTCCATCTGTAACAAATCTGGATTATTTGGCAAGAAATCATTTTGTCCAGTTGCTGGTCTGCCTTGGACAATCAGCCTTGCGAAAAGAACACCATTACTTTTGTTAGTAATACTTGCTTTATTTCCTTTGAAATTGATAGGAGTAGAATTGTAGTACTGATTATTGTTCACTGAACCTTTAGCACCATCTAATACATATTGGAAATTAAGTTTTCTTGATGATTTTTGCTCTCCACAAAATTTTGCGATAGCCAATAAGCTATAAGCTGTAGTTTGAGTACTGTACCACTGGTCTTCGCCTAATTTAGCTGCAACTTTATTCAATAATTGCATAGCTCTATTTTTCTGACCCATTAAGGTAAGCGTTTCCATAATCATTGCTTGGTCTCGCAAATCAGAGCCGTAGGTGCCACCCAATTGCTGATAAGCTTCTACCTGCGTAGCCAAACCTTTAGTTAAGCTATTTGCAGCACCTGTTTGACCAGCCAATTGATAAGCAGCAGCCAATCTCCATTTTGCAGCATCAGTTAAATATTCGAAAGCTCTTAACCTGTTCATTGCTGCCATTTCTGGTTTTTTAGCTAAAGCCAATACATATAATCTATAAGCTTGACTTAAATCTCCACCATAGAAATTGTTAGCATTTGGAGTCCAGTTATTGGCTTTGGTCTTCAAGTAGCGAACCAAACCATCAAATAAACCTACCGGCAGCGCATAACCACTTTCTTGTGCTTCAATTAAGAAATGACCAGCGTAGTTGGTTCCCCATTCATCGGCAGTTGGATTGCCTGGCCAATAAGCTAAACCACCATCAGTAGTTTGGAAACCTTTCAGTTTATTGATTCCCGCTTTAACATTACGCTCTATTTGCGCTTTTTTCTGTTCATTCAATGCCGAAAGTCTATCTAAATACAATTGAGGGAAGATACCTGAAGTTGTCTGCTCAACACATCCATGTGGATATTGAATTAAGTAAGAAATTCGCTTCTCCAAATTGATAGGAGGGATCGAAGACACTTCCAAACTACCATTGTTAGTGCCAGCGGTACCAATAGCAGCATAATCAGCACTCCAAGATTGGTTAGGCTGTATCACCGCAGAAATTACATTAGTCACTATCGGATTTGGATTCCTGATATCTAATTCTACATCTGATACTGTTCTTTCTGAACCGCTTTGCGCAATAATCTTAATCTTGGCTATACCCGTTTGGTTTGGAGCAGTAACGTTAAAGTAGGTTAACTGGTCGCCAGCTTTAGCGAAAGTTAAATTCTGTTTATTGGTAACGTTAATTTTAAGGTTATTGGTTTGCAAACTTACCGATACATTTTTGATGTTGTTATTAGTAGCAAAAACATTAACAGGCAAGGTAAAACTTTCTCCAGGACCGATAACTCTAGGCACAGAAGCCAATAACATAATCGGTTTTTTAACTTCCACAGCTTTTTCTGCCTGTCCGTAAGCACCGTCGTTACCGGCAACTACCATTACTTTTACAGAACCAATGTATTGCGGCAATTTAAAATTATGCGTTTTCTTTTCTCCTTTACCTAATTGGAAAGGTCCCATAAATTTAACTACGGGTTTAAATCGGTTTGCCTTGGCTGGATTAATATTTTTATTGATTGCACCATCACCACCAATACTTAGAATCCTCTCCAAATTACCACCCCAAGCACCAAGTACTTGGTCAAATAAATCCCAAGTTTTAACGCCCAAACCTTCTCTGGCATAAAATGATGCATGTGGGTCAGGGGTTTTAAAGCGAGTAAGATCTAACAAACCTTCATCTACAATCGCGATAGTATAAGTCATCGCTTTACCATTAGCTTCACTTATGGCTAAACTACTTTCAGTTTCGGGCCTAAGCTCTTTCGCTATAGCGATTTGAGGCTTTAAGATGGTTTCAGGATTTTCGATACTCAAAGGAATGGCACCGTACATCCTAATGGGCATATCATTTACCGTTTGGCTATGCGGTTGCAACAAAGTTACATTGGCAAATACGTTCGGAGTCATTGTTTTTTCAGCCTTAAAGCTAAATTGGGTTTGACCTTTTTTCGTATCTGTCCAAAAAGTTTTCACCACTCTGCTACCATTTTCTATGGAAATTAAAGCTCTTCCATTTTCTGGAGATGGAATGGTCAATGTCACTTCATCGCCAACGTTGTATTTAGCTTTATTAGCAGTGAAAGATAACATTGCAGCTTCGGTAGGGTTACTACCTTGCTCACGTTGCGCCCATCCTGGCCAATCAATATACACTTCTCTTGCAGCATAGTGCCCGCCGCCGTAAGCATTACCAACTACAATCAAATATCTTCCCCATTCAGGTTCATCTAATCTTAAGTTCCAGTTTGCTTTTCCTCTCACCATTTCTACTTGCTCAGTTCTGATGAGTTTATTGTACTCATTTTGAGTGAAATTTGCATAGTTTTCTTGGTTGTTTTGTTCCCACCACCAGCGCCATTGAACTTTATAAAGTGCTACAGTAACCGTTTTGTTAGTGTTCAACAGCACACCATCTCTATTCACATTTACAATATCTACTTGATGGTCTTTTCCAGTCACCAGCATACCAGTCATTTTATCACCTTGTGGCGATTTGATACCGAAATAGTTATCGTAAACATGGTATGGAATACTGAAATTATCAATACTAAAATTACCACCTGGTTCAAAAACTTTAGTCGTAATGTTTGCTCTCAAAATACCTGGAGCAGCCATATTATCATTTAGGTTGGTATTTACGGTAGCCACACCCGCTTCGTTTAAAGTACCTTCAAATACGGTTTTTAATTGCGTATCAAACTGTACAATTGGGTTATCGAATGAGTAATCCTTAAAATTTGGAAAAGAAGTTTCTCCTTTACTAAGGTTAATATCGACTTTAGCTTTTAAATTTTGTGCTGGCGTACCAAACAACCATTTAGCAGATAGGGTAGCAGCAGATACTCGTCCATTTCCTAGATACTTTTTACCGCCCAAATCAAAATTTATCTTGATGCGATTGGGAGTAACGGTTTCAATTTTTAGGCTTTTGCTAAAAGTAGCACCTCCAGCTTTGAATTTGGCCTGCCAGCCGCCAGTTGGCGCAGTACTTTCTGTAGCCGTTTTAAAAGTATAGAAACCATTTAAAGGCTTGGTATTGCTTTGTTTTCTAACCAATTGCCCTTTAGGATTGTAAAGCTCAAAAATAACAGGATAGTTTGCAGGAAGTTTTCCGAGTTTATCCTCCAAAATAAACGATAGGTAAATACTGTCACCTGGTCTCCAAACGCCGCGTTCTCCATAAATAAAACCTTTGATACCGTTTTGCACCACTTCGCCACCTACATCAAACCTTGAAAGTGGTAAAGAATTACCATCATCCAATTTTAGATATCCCCGTTCGTTACCATTTTTAGCAACTAATAGGAAAGGTTTTCTTTTGAGTGCAAAGCTTGCCATCCCATCACCGTCTGTTTTTACCGTAGTAAGCACTTGTTTTTGGTAATCTAACAATTCGATACTTACACCACTTAAAGGCTTAGCAGATAAGAGGTCGGTAGCAACGACCAACATACTTTCATCGTTTCCTCTTTTAGCAATTAGACCGATATTAGAGGAAAGTAGGTTTCGATGCGCCCATCTTTCACTGGTGTAGTACGATGGCGTACAAGGGTCTTCACGGTCGTTCCAACGGTAACCACGAGGGTAGTAGTTTTGATAATTGTTCCAAAAATCATCGTCCTCGTCTATTTTTTCGCCGTAGTTATAATCTCCGTATTCGCTTTCTTCTCCTTCTTCTGTATTTTCAGTATTAGCTGACTGAGCACAATTAAACAAAGTGTACGACTGCTTGAACATGATACTTACTCGATACATTGCGCCAGGTTCAGTTTTAATCAGCTTATCTAAGTCTAGGGTAAATCTGTTCTTCTTATGTAGGTCTAACGATTTATCTTCATTTAAATGAATTGTCTTTTGTAAAATCGGCTTTGCTACTCTACGTAACTCATTTCCTTCTTTATAGTTGTTAACCTGAAAAAACTGAGGGATATTATCTTGATAGATTTTGATGATGGTTACATCTACCGCTTTTAAGTTTACTGCTTCAAAAGGTAAAACCAATTTGCCAGAATTGGGCAGTATTGTACCAGCACCAGCAATAGTAACCGCAGGTTTTTTATTTTCAAAAATGACGTTTGCACTTTTAGCAGATTCTAAATTTTTACCATTGATGTTAGCAATAGTGTTACTGATAATCACATTGTAATTACCTTCTAAGGCATCTGGAGCATATACTTTGATTTGACTTCCGTCGATGGTAAACCTTAAATCGCTTAAACTACCAATACTGATTAAACCTGCTAAATCTTGTGTTACGCTAACTGGCTCCGAACATTGAATAAGCACATAATCTTCCTGTTGTTGCACAGCTTTTATGGCTAACACTTTAAATACGTTAATTGCTGGTATTTCAAGCGTAGTTTCGCCTTTATCATCATCTGCGCCAATAGCATCGCCGTCCCATTTTAACGTTAAATCTGCGTTTGTTTTCTTAATACTATCTATGGTAAAGCTAGAAGTCTGTTTTTGAGGATTGTGACTCCACTTAATTTTCAGTTTTTGAGGTGATTTTAGCGACAACACCTTTTCGATACTTTGTGTGTCTTCGGCATCGGCTGTGCTAACCTCTCCGGTTAACTTCATCAAATTCAATGAAGTATTATTCTGTGAAACCAAACCATTCTCAGTAAAAGCAATACCAGGTTTAATGACCTTGAAATCAAACTCAAATTCTTCTAGCTTTTCTTCAACTGGTACTATCTTAGCCAAATCTAACGTTGCTTCATATTTTTGGTCTGGCTCTAGATTCTCATCTGGACGGAACTCTAAAGTCTGAGCATCAACCCAATAGGTTTTTCCTTTAATGCTAGGAGAGAAGTCAAATAGTTTTTGCTCGGTTTCGCCTAAATCGGTGGTGTTGCTTACCGAATTTGCTAAATGTACTCTGATGTAACTCTTTTTAGATATAATGCCAGAAGTATAGGCATCTATGTATTTCGCGAATTGGGTATGGTCTTGTTTTTTATTCTTTTTTAACAAAAAATAACCTGCAACAATAGCAAGCAAGACAAGAGCGCCAATTATTATTACCTTAATAGTTGGACGTTTTGTAGAAATTTGTTGATTCATACGCTAAAAAGACTTTAGATATGAAGGTAACGAAAAAAGAAGGTAATTGTTGGGCAACTTTTAAATTCGCTAGTATTGCTTTGTTTTTCGCTAATAGTGAATAGTTATTCGCTTTAGAAAAAATCCATATTCTTCGAATATAATAGCGACTATTTAATCATTACCCCTGGTTTGTTTATCAAAGGAATTCTAATCAAGTTAACATCAACAATGCTTTCGGGAAGGAAGATAAATTTCTTGTCGTAAATCGTATTGCCAATATAGTAGCTTAACCAATACTCGTTAGTTAAACCGAAAACTTCAGTATCGATAGCTTCTACACCCGCATAAGACTGTGCAGCAACATCGCCTATTGAATGTCTTAATAAAGACGTTTTTACCTGTTTGCCATCTTTTTCGCCATATCCTTTAGATGTAATCAATACGTTAGTGATTGGCTCATTTTTCAAGTTAACGAGATAAACTGTCCAGTTTTTTACTTCTGGAGTTTCGCTCATTAAAACCACCGCAATGGCTACATCTTCTACAATATTTTCGGGTAAATCTTTTTTCATTTGGAGCAAGGATAAAAGAACAAAGAACAAGGATGAAAGCGTAGAGATTGACAGTCTCAGTCTTTATTCCTTGTTCCTTACTCTTTGGTCTTAACTATTATTTCTTCTTCGCTACTGCTTTCTTTTTGGCTGGTGCTTTTTTCTTCGCTTCAAAAGCATCAGGTTTTTGGGCAACAATTAAAGCTTTAACCTCATCCAAAGATATGCTAGCTAATTCTTCAGCAGTATATTTTTGTTTGGTAGTAGGATTTGTACCCAATTTAAGCATGTCTTTGCCTAAACGGATGAAAGGTCCCCATCTACCATTTTCAATCGCAATTTTAAGCTCTGGCCATTGTTGAATGAAACGGTTATTTTCCTTCTCAATCTTTTTACTAATTAACTCATCAATATCTTTTTGAGTAAGATTATCGAAGTTGTAAGCCTTTGGTACGTTGATAAACAAATCATTCCATTTAATGAAAGGACCGAAACGACCAGTGCCTTTAGTTACAGGTAAGTTGTCATAATGTGCTACAGGAGCGTCAGCATCGATCTTCTCATCGATGATTATTGCAGCTTTATCTAGATCAATGCTTAAAGGATCTAAATTTTTAGGGATAGAGATAAAAGTATCGCCCCATTTTACATAAGGACCAAAACGACCTAACCCAACCGAAACTTCTTTGCCTTTATAATCTTCTAATTGGAACGGAAGTTTAAATAAATCTAAAGCTTGCTCTAAAGTAATTGTTCCAACCGATTGAGCTTTAGTTAAGCTAGCATAACGAGGTTTTTCTTCTTCATTATCACTTAATTCTCCAATTTGAACCAATGGGCCAAAACGACCTACTTTAGTGTAAACGTTTTTACCAGTTGCAGGGTCTGTGCCTAATAAGCGTTCACCTGTAGCTCTATCTGCATTTTCAATAGTAGTTTCTACTTCACTATGGAAAGGTTTATAGAAGGAGTGAAGCATTTTTGTCCATTCCTGTAAACCTTGCGCAATTTCATCAAACTGCTTCTCCACTTTTGCGGTGAAATTAAAATCAACAATTCCTTTAAAGTGCTCTACTAAGAAATCATTCACTACTTCGCCAATATCAGTAGGAAAGAGTTTCGATTTTTCAGCACCAGTAATCTCTGATTTTTGTTGTTTGTTGATTTTACCGTCAGCTAACGAAAAAGCAAGAAAATCTCTTTTCTTACCATCTCTATCTTCTTTAACTACGTAGCCTCTATTTTGTATGGTAGAGATAGTCGGGGCATAAGTAGAAGGTCGTCCAATGCCTAATTCTTCCAGTTTCTTAACTAAACTAGCTTCAGTATAACGTGCTGGTGGGCGAGAAAAACGCTCAGTTGCCAACATTTCTTTTAACGATAATTCTTGACCAACAGACAATGGGGGTAACATGTTGTTCTCGTTCTCATCGTCCTCATCATCTGTAGATTCTAAGTATACTTTCAAGAAACCATCAAATTTTAGCACTTCGCCTTCTGCGCCAAGAGTTTCCTTTCTAGTACTTACGCTGATGTCTACGTTTGTTTTTTCGAAAATAGCCTCACTCATTTGCGAAGCAATGGCACGTTTCCAAATCAATTCATACAATCTCTTTTCAGCGCTATCTCCGTCAGTAGTATGTCTGTCAAAATAAGTGGGACGGATGGCCTCGTGAGCCTCTTGCGCACCTGCAGATTTTGTTTTATAAACTCTTGGTTGGTGGTATTGGTTACCGTAAGCTGATTTAATTTCGGCAGCAGCAGCAGCAACAGCAGTTTCAGATAAGTTTACCGAATCGGTACGCATATAGGTAATTTTACCATTTTCGTACAACCTTTGTGCTATTTGCATGGTTCTCGCCACCGAATAACCTAACTTTCTCGATGCCTCTTGCTGTAGGGTAGAAGTGGTAAATGGAGCAGCCGGATTTCTCTTCGCTGGTTTAACTTCTAAGTTATTTACTCTGAAATTAGCGCCAATACAATCCTGAAGAAATTTCTCGGCATCTTCAGCTCTTTCAAAACGTTGCGGCAATTCTGCTTTTACAATTCCTTTGCCAGCATTAAACTGCGCAGTGATTTTAAAGGCAGCAGTAGCATTAAATTTAATTACTTCTCTTTCTCTATCAACAATTAAACGCACCGCTACCGATTGTACACGACCGGCAGATAAAGAAGGTTTTACTTTCTTCCAAAGTACAGGAGAAAGCTCAAAACCTACCAAACGGTCTAAAACCCTACGAGCTTGTTGCGCATAAACCAAATTATAGTCAATTCCTCTTGGCGTTTCAATGGCTTTTAATATAGCGGGCTTGGTAATTTCATGAAATACAATACGTTTGGTATTTTCTTTTTTCAAACCTAAGGTCTCAAATAAGTGCCAAGAAATGGCTTCTCCCTCGCGGTCCTCATCGGATGCTAACCATACCGTTTCGGCTCCCTTAGCTAATTTTTTCAATTCAGCGACTACCTGTTTCTTATCGGCAGGCACTTCATAAGTTTGCGAAAAATCATTATCCACATCAATTCCCATGTCACCCTTTACCAAATCGCGAATATGACCATAGCTAGATTTTACTAAAAAATCTTTACCAAGATATCCTTCTATGGTTTTCGCTTTTGCGGGGGACTCAACTATCAATAAATTTTTTGCCATTAACTAGGTTTTTGTGCAAATAAAACTATAATATAATCGAATATCAAAATTGAAGGAGTTTTTTTTGAATAAAAGTGCGTGTTGGGTTAACTGCTTAACGTTGTAAATTGGTTAATTATTGATAATTTATGGTCAACAGATGGGAAGTCTTAATTTTGAAAGGAAGATTTTTCGCCTGTACATCTTTTGCAATCGAGAATTCCTATATAAAATTAAATTTGCTTTTCGATTTCCTCATTCAAAATTTAAAGAATATGGATTTTGTAAATTTAATTTAGTCTTTGTTCCTAAATACCTAATCAATTACTTCCAACTAGCTAATTGCATTTTATACTTAAAGCCGCCAGTAATTACTCCAGAATTTATATTCTTGTTCACGGCTTTGACTTCCTTAACTACTAATCCAATATTTTTGGCATAAGTTTCATCGTAAACATCTTCCCTAATTAAGTTTACTTCGTTGTACTGTTGGATGGTTATTGTAGAATCAAGTTGATGAGTGCCAATAGATAACGGCACATCTAAATCCTTAACTTCGTGTTGCCATGCACCCAAATCATTGTAAAGATTCCCGTTCCATGTAGATTGCAAGCTAGGAGGAAATACCAATCTCACATACCTTTTATTATCTATAAATTCCTCAGCTCTAGAATTAATTATTTTACGGGTAATTACCTTTTGAAAAAACCAATCTAGGGTAGCAGTTTTCTTGTATCTTTCGATTCTATACGCTTCATTACCTTGTGCATCTGTAAATTTATCGGTAATGATGTCTTTTAATTGAAACTGATAATTGGTTGTGGAATTGTTGAAACTATTATAAACAGTAGAATCTACGTTAAATATCACTTCGCTGTTAATTTTCAATGGGAAGTAGCCGAAGCCCATATCAGGTTTTGGTGCATTTTCAGATTTGTTGCAGGCTAAAAGAAATAGACAGCCAAGCACAAGCATTCCTTTAAAACATATAGACAAATGAAGCTTCATAGGTATCAAATATAGGAAAATGATTAAGATGCTAAGATATTGGTTTTTAAGAAAAAACTATAACCGCATAGACATATCGTATCTAAAACGAGAATTTTACAACTATATAGATTAACTTAAATAGTGCGATGTTACTGAGGAGTTATCGGTTTGTTTGTATTTTATGTCGTGGCAAAAGCTTAATTTATATGATTAAAGAGCGTAAACTCAATTATCTTGCATGTTTGACGATATTGCTGGCATAAAATGATAAATAGATGATTTTAGTTAGCTTGGTTTAAATTTGCCGAAAACGTTTTCTTCGTATATTCGTTTTAAATTAAAATTGAAAATCATGATTAATACATTGCTGATATTATTTGGCTTATTGGTAGCGCCAAATCCACCTAAAGACATTTATGCTTTTTCTTTCAAAACCTTGGATGGTAAAGACGTAAAACTTTCTAAGTTCAAAGGAAAGAAAATTCTCATTGTAAACACTGCTTCTAAATGTGGTTACACCAAACAATACGAAGATTTAGAAAAATTACACAAACAATATGGTAAAGATGTGGTGTTAATTGGTTTTCCGTCGGCAAATTTTGGTGGCCAAGAACTAGGTACCAATGCAGAAATTAAAGAATTTTGTTCAAGCAAATTTGCCACTACCTTTTTAATAGCTGAAAAAAGTGATGTAAAAGGAGACGCCATTTCACCTTTGTTCCAGTATTTAACCTCGCAAGCAAACCCAGATTTTACAGGCGATATTAAATGGAACTTCGAAAAATTCTTAATTAATGAAAAAGGGCAATTGGTGCACCGTTACCGTTCGGCAGTAAAACCTTTAGACGAACAAATTGTAAAAAACTTTTAGTCTATATTACTTACATCGAGGAACTTAATCAAATAGGTTCCTCGACTTCTTTAATCCATCCAAATGAACCTCTATCCATATCTTATTCTCCTTATATTTTTTGCAATTGCGTTGTATTTTATCTTTCGTAAAAAGAAAGTTAATGCCGTGATATTAAGCGCAGATGATAAAAAGCTTTTACAAAACCATGTGGAGTTTTACGCAGAGCTTGATAAGCAAAAGAAAATTCTCTTCGAAGAAAAGTTATCTCGCTTCCTAGGAAGTATCAAAATAGAAGGAATTGGTACCGAAATTTCGCCTTTAGATAGGATATTGGTAGGAGCGAGTGCCGTAATTCCAATATTAGGTTTTACAGACTGGGAATATAGAAATCTAGGAACAGTATTGCTTTATCCAGATACATTTAATAAAGACTTCCAGTTTGCCGAAGGTGATAGAAATATTATGGGAATGGTTGGAGATGGTTACATGAATGGACAGATGATTTTATCGCAATCAGCATTAAGGCATGGTTTTTCTAAAAGTGCTGGTGCTGAGAATACTGGTATCCACGAATTTGTTCATTTAATAGATAAGTCGGATGGTGCCACTGACGGTGTACCTCAATACTTTATCAAACATGAATATACCATTCCTTGGGTTAAAATGATGCACAAAGAAATTCAGAAAATAGAAGACAACAAATCGGATATTAACCCTTATGCCATTACCAACGAAGCGGAGTTTTTTGCCGTTACTTCAGAATATTTCTTTGAAAATCCGGAACGTATGAAAGAGAAACATCCTGCTTTATACGATAGCTTGAGTAAGATTTTTGGACAGCAGTTGGCCTAAAAATAGGTGAGGTCCAAACGACAAAAAACCCAACTATCTAAATAGAATTAGCTACCTCTTGTAGTTTCTAAACCAACTATTAACCTTCATTTGGATTACGCCTAAGAAAGCTTCCCTGAAAATACGGGTACTCATTTTAGATGTTCCTTCGGTTCTATCTGTAAATATAATTGGTACTTCAACTACGTTAAAACCATATTTAATGGCGGTAAACTTCATCTCAATTTGGAAAGCATAACCAACAAATTTGATTTTTTCCATTGGAATTGTTTCCAATACTTTTCTAGTGTAGCACTTAAAACCAGCGGTGGCATCTTGAATGTTAATTCTTGTAATGATACGTACGTACATTGAAGCAAAATAAGACATTAAAACACGTCCCATTGGCCAGTTCACCACGTTCACACCTTTTACATATCGTGAACCAATAGCCACATCAGCACCATTTACACAAGCATCACGCAGCTTAATCAAATCATCAGGATTGTGGGAGAAATCGGCATCCATCTCAAAAATATACTCGTAATCTTTCGCTAATGCCCATTTGAAACCATGAATGTAAGCTGTTCCCAAACCTAATTTCCCATTACGTTCCTCAATATGCAACATCGGAAACTCCTCCTGCAAGCCTTTCACTATTTGTGCAGTGCCATCAGGAGAACCATCGTCGATAATTAAAATTTCGAAATAATAAGGTAGCGAGAAAACTTTGCGAATAATCTTTTCAATATTCTCTTTCTCGTTGTAGGTAGGTATAATGACTAAGCTGTCTGACAAAGGATTGATGATTTTAGATTATAATTATTAATATCTTTAAAATTAAACATTAAGAAGTGAAGATGAATTAAGCTTTTAAAGAGGTAAAGCTCATTCTTAATGCATCTTAATTTCTTAATGGCAGAACTAATTTTGATTTGCGAAAGTAACGAATTTACGCTGATGTTTATGCTTTGCTATTTCGTTAAATTGTGTTAAACTATCTAATATTGCCTATCCACTTTTTTAATATTGGAACTAAAAAAAAATATAAAAACAACATTATCTGACGAATAAATAGAATTTTGAAGCAGCACACTGGCGTAATAAGGCAATGATAAAACCGGTTTATTAGCTTCGATGACATCCTTAGGAATACTCATTAACGCTCCAATTTCACCTGATAAAAACTCTCGAATTGCAGTAAAAAAGACTACATAGAACTTATAACCTACTACGTAAAACTTATTAAGGTGCTAAACGTTCAATTTTCCAGCTACCATTTACAAAAGTATATTTAATCCTATCGTGTAAACGGTTAGACCTACCTTGCCAAAACTCAATTACCGTTGGCTTTACGATATAACCGCCCCAATGTGCAGGTTTTTGTATTGTTTTACCTTCGTATTGTTTAGTTAATTCCTCCACTTTGTCTTCTAAAACCTCTCTATTGGCAATCACTTGGCTTTGCGGCGAAGCGATAGCGCCAATTTGGCTACCTACCGGACGAGAGTTAAAATATTGTTCAGAAGTTTCTTTATCTAGTTTTTCGATTTTACCTTCAATTCTTACCTGACGTTCTAATTCTCCCCAAAAGAAAACCAAACAAGCCAAAGGATTTTTCTTGATTTCTTTACCCTTTTGACTCAAATAGTTAGTGTAGAAATTGAAACCATTCTCATCGAAACCTTTTAATAATACCACTCTTGCATTCGGTCGCCCAGATTTATCTGCAGTAGCCAGCGTCATAATGTTAGGTTCAAAAATTTCTGCATTTACTGCGTCTGAGAACCATTTTTCGAACTGTGCTATTGGATTTTTAACGATGTCTTTCTCACTTAATTCGGCAGCTTTGTAGTCTTGCCTTAAGTTTTGTATCATTTCTTGAGTAACCTTCATTGAGCAAAAGTAACGTTGTTCAGAGATACTTTATCTATAATCAAACATTTTTCTACATTTTAAAAACATGTTAAAACTACATAAACACATAGCTCACTTAAATTTACATAATGAAGAATAAACCTTTAAAAACAAGTAAGCAACTATATAACAATGAGATACATTTATCTTAAGCATGTGTTTCTATGTAGTTAGGCCAACACGGCTGGCTTCTTAAACTGATGACAATCATTTTTGGGCAGTTTCGGATATATTTTGTTAATTTACCATTATGTTAAGCTTATTAAATCCTTCTGCTGGTAAGTTGCTGATTTCGGAACCATTTTTGGCCGATCCTAACTTTAAGCGTTCGGTGATTTTACTTACTGAATATGGCGAGGAGGGAAGTATTGGTTTTATCCTAAATCAGCCAAGTAATTTAGTAGTAAAAGATTTAATACCTGATTTGTGGATGGCAGATTTTCCTGTCTTTATCGGCGGACCAGTAGAAATAGATACCATTCATTTCGTGCACCGATGCTACGATAAGCTTGGTGGTGGCGAAGAAATTGCAGATGGCATTTATTGGGGTGGAGATTTCGAAACCTTAAAACTGCTAATCAACAACAATAGTATACAAGAAGATGAAGTGAAATTCTTTTTAGGCTATTCTGGATGGGGTTTTAACCAACTGGAAGATGAACTAGCCACAAACACTTGGATTGTCTCAGACCAATATCATCAAGATACCATTTTCTCTAATAATGAAGACGAACTTTGGAAAGAGGTGATTATCAATTTAGGGCCAAAATATGCTCACGTCAGCAATTTTCCTATAGACCCTAATTTAAACTAATAAGGTGTTTTTTTATAAAAATTTTGCATTTACCCGAAAATTGTATTTTTGACCTTGATGATTAAACTGCTCCGAAGAATACACTTAATTTATAGTCTGACCTGTATTCTATTCTTCTTTATACTTTTTTTACCGTTGTATTATTGGTTCACTCGACATCCAAGGTACTATGGTATACTTAATAGATTTCGTACTGCTCATGCTTACCTTTCGGCTACATTTGCGGGTATTTTTTTTCGTTTTGAATTTGAAAAGAAACTGGATAAAAACCAAACCTATATTTTCTGCGCAAATCACACATCAAATTTAGATATCATTATCATGTGCGCATTGGCACGAGGCAGGTATCATTTCATGGGAAAAGAAGAATTGACCAAAAACCCAGTTTTGGGCATTTTCTTTAAAACGATTGATGTCGCGGTATCTAGAGCCAGCAAAATATCATCTTTTAGAGCATTTAAAAAAGCAGGAGATAATTTAGAAAATGGTATGAGCTTAATTATTTTTCCAGAAGGGAAGATAGACGATATTTATCCGCCGGTACTGCAAGATTTCAAAAGTGGTCCGTTTAGACTAGCGATAGAAAAAAATATACCTATTGTACCTGTAAGCATTACCAACGTCTGGAAAATAATGTGGGACGACGGTATGAAACATGGCAGTAGACCAGGTATTATAGACGTTTATGTGCACGAACCGATTTTAACGAGTATCTTAGCCGTTGAAAACGATGAAGTTTTAAAGAACGAAGTTTACAGTAAGATTAATAGTAAATTATAGGTACAGGTTTTACGTAATAGGTTTTAAGTAATACGTTTTGGGCAGTGCTCTTTGGCGTATAACGTAAAACTTATAACTTACAACATAAAAATGGTAATTGATAAAAATACAGTTTATAAAGTAGCTGATTTAGCTAGGATTGAAATAAAGGATACCGAGGTTGATAATTTGACGAAGGAAATGAACAAAATCTTGACCTTTATGGAGAAGCTAAACGAACTAGATACAGAAGGCGTAAAACCTTTGGTTTACATGAACGAAGAAGCTAACGTTTGGCGTGAAGATGTGGCCAAGAATGAAATCAGTGTGGAAGATGGGCTAAAAAACTCGGCTGTGCACAACGAGAGTTTCTTTATGGTACCGAAGATTATAGAAAAGTAGTTATCAGTAGACAGTTGTCAGTGTTAAAGCGATTAAACGGTTAACCTGATAATCATTACAATCTTAAATTAGTTTGTAACATTGTCACCAAAGCGGTCGTCTAAACCAACAAAAAACAGCAATGCAGAAAGAACTCATTACCATTAAAGATATTGGCCGTAAGTACGTAATTGGTACAGAGGTTATCCATGCGCTTAAATCTGTAAGTTTAACCATTAACGAAGGAGAATTTGTAGCCTTAATGGGACCATCTGGTTCTGGAAAATCTACTTTGATGAATATTCTTGGCTGTTTAGATACTCCAACAAAAGGAGATTATATTTTAAATGGAACTAATGTAAGTCACATGACCGACAACGAGTTGGCTGAAGTTCGGAATAAAGAAATTGGTTTCGTGTTTCAAACCTTCAATTTACTACCTCGTAGTACCTCTTTAGATAACGTAGCATTACCATTAATTTATGCTGGTGCTAGTAAAAAAGAACGTGATGCTAGAGCTCAAAAAGCTTTAGAAAACGTAGGTTTAGGAAATAGGGTAACGCATAAGCCAAATGAATTGTCTGGTGGTCAGCGTCAACGTGTAGCGGTTGCAAGGGCATTAATCAACAACCCATCTATTATATTGGCCGATGAGCCTACAGGTAACTTAGATACCAAAACGTCTATCGAAATTATGGGCCTTTTAGAAGAAATCCACAGTAAAGGCAATACTATTATTTTGGTAACCCACGAAGAAGATATTGCACAACATGCACATCGTATTGTACGTATGCGTGACGGTTTGATAGAGAAAGATTACGTTAACGAAGATGTAAAATCTGTTTCGCCTCGCTTAAAAGCTATACAAGAAAGTGGTAACGATTTTGAAAATATTGTTTAGGTTTTAAGTATTACGTTGTAAGTTTTACATGCTGGAATTTCATAGTTTTACTACCGAAATGTAAAACTTATTACATAAAACTTATAACTTTCGAATATGAAAATTTACACTAAAACCGGAGATAAAGGCCTCACTTCACTAATAGGAGGTACTCGAGTGGCCAAACATCATATTCGTATTGAAAGTTACGGTACAGTAGATGAACTCAATTCTTATATCGGGTTAATAGCTTGTCAAGAAATTGACCCGCACCATAGCGTTGTTTTAAAGGAAATTCAAGATAGATTATTTACCATTGGCGCTTCTTTGGCTGCCGACCCTGAAAAATCTAAGATGAAAATACCTGATTTGCTGGAAAGCGACATTTCACTTTTAGAAACTGAAATTGACCAAATGAATGATGCTTTACCTGCTTTGAAACATTTCGTTTTACCTGGAGGAAATACGACAGTATCTTATTGCCATATAGCCAGATGTGTTTGTAGAAGAGCAGAAAGGTTAACCGTGGAGTTAGCTGAGGGCAGTTTTGTTGACAGTAAAGTTACAATTTACTTAAACAGATTAAGCGATTATTTGTTCATTTTAGGTCGGAAATTAGCGCAAGACGCAAACGCTGAAGAGAATATTTGGATACCCCGTGTGAATAGTTGAAAAAAATATTTGCATAGCTCATTTTTTTTCACATGCTTTGCGCAAATAACATAGAACGAATTAGTAATTATTAAAGATATGTATTGGACCTTAGAATTAGCATCGCATTTGGAAGACGCACCATGGCCTGCAACTAAAGATGAATTAATTGACTACGCTATCCGTTCTGGAGCGCCTGTAGAAGTTATCGAAAACCTACAAGCTTTAGAGGATGATGGCGAGCCTTATGAAACTATCGAAGAGATTTGGCCAGATTATCCTACCAAGGATGATTTCTTCTTTAACGAAGACGAATATTAAAAAATATAAAGCCTCAATGAAAATTGGGGCTTTTGTTTTGTTAGGCTATTGTTAAAAAAGAATGAGGAGAAATCTTAGCGCTTTTCGGGATTTGCATAACATAGGATCCTGCTATTCGGGATTTGAAATCCCGAATGCTATAACATCGGATTTGCAATCCGAAAAACAATATGTTAACCTTTCAAAAGATTGATTCGCAAAGCTTGCAATGACGAAAAGCTAAGCTAGACTTACAAAGTTTTTAAACGGCGAAGCCCTCAACTTTATCTAAATAGGAATAGTGAAAAACTAAGTTAAACTTCGTAAGTCTAAGTAATGGTCATTCTCAATGAAGAATGAGGAAATCAAAGTTCTATGAACTGAAATATAACAAATTAGTTAGCATTTTGCTAGATTTCTCCCAGAGGTCGAAATGACGATGATGGTTAGTAATACTGTAAAATTTTTGCCTTAAAAGCAACATACTGCTGTTGCACTTGGGTAAAAATATAGAAAGTCTCTTTGTTTGGCTTTATCTTCAGCTTTTTAACCAAGTTTTCCGCCCGCTCAGGGAAGTTTCTTACGATAACGTTGCCTTGTAGACGCTTTTCCCTTTTCAATTCATTAGGAGCAAAAAAGCGTTCAATTTTAAAAACACGACCGACAAAAGCATTATGGAATTCTTCAGCATAATATAAATGACTTTGCTTATCAAGCTTCTTCAAGTTAAACTGATTGGCAATTGCATTAAAAGCACCACTTTTCATTAATGCCGCATCTGGTTCGTACAAAAAGCCTTCAACCAGTTCGTTGCTTACATAATTAGTATCACGATCGTCATTTATAGGCAGTTCAATCTGTTTAATCTCGGCATTTAATGTAGCACAGATAACTTTTGATTGTCCAGCAAAGCCTTCGTCAATAACCCATAAAAGCTCCTTGCACTCATTCTTTACACTTACAATATGGATTTCAGAAACGTGCTTTAGTTCGGTCAAACCAGCTTGAAGATCCAAAAGAGGAGAGGTTTTGATAATGATCCTTTCCGTTTTTTTAAGTAAGAAATCTAAATGTTCCACCACATTTGGCGTACAATCTGCTAGTTTAAACACTTTGCCGCTGGTATTTCTCCTAGCTGGGTCTATATAAATAGTCCCAAATGACTTATCTGCGCTTTGTAGGTACTCCAACCCATCTACTGCTAAGCAGTGAATATTGGATGCTCCTAAAACTTTTGCATTATGAGCCGAAATAGAAGACAGGTCTGCATTAATCTCGCAGCTGTAAACTTCATCCAATACTTGTGAGAAATAAAAGCTATCTACCCCAAAACCAGCAGTAATATCAATTAACGAACTTTCTTTTACTAATTGTTGCTTATAAGCGGCTGTATCTTCAGACGAAGTTTGTTCTATGGATAAAGTATTGGGATAAATGATATTTTCATGCTGAAACCAAGTTGGCAACTTCTTTTCCGATTTCTTCTTCGCAGCAATCTGATTGGCCAACTCTGCAGCACTCAGCCCATCAAAAGGAGACTTAGATAGTGCAATTTTACTCACATCAGCATTTAAGTTGCTGTTGATGTAGGCTTGCACTTCCTTTGATAATAGGGAATTGATCATAAATAGGTACTAGTGGTCAGGTATCAGTAATCAGTTTACAATTTGGATTAACCAGTTAACCAATTAAACAACTTCTACAATTAACCAATGTTTTTCATCACCATTTGGCAAGTATTTCTGCTCTTCACTTCTAGCCAAACTTTCTTGCCTACAGTCACTCTATCAATAGTTTCTTGGTTGTAATAACGTATGGTTACCAATTCCATATCCTTATTGTATTTCACTTTAAAATCGGCAGAAAGATCATTAATTAAACTTTCAATCTTTTGCTCGTCATTATCAATACTTATCGAAAAGCTGATTGCAGAGTTCAACATCGTATTTACTTTTACTTTGTTTTTATGGAAAATAGCGAAGATATGGCTCAAATTCTCTTCAATAATGAAAGAGAAATCCTTTGGAGAAATAGATAACAATACCTGATTTACCTTAAAAATAAACGATGGTACAGGTAGGGTAGTAGCCTCGGCACTAATCTCTGTCCCAACTTCTTCTGGATGAATGAACGACCTTACATATAAAGGAATACCCTTGTTTTGTATAGGTTTGATGGTTTTCGGGTGAATTACCGTTGCGCCATAATAGGTAAGTTCAATAGCGTCTCGATAAGACAATTGTGGAATTTTCTCCGTTTCATCAAACCACTTTGGGTCTGCATTTAATACCCCAGGCACATCTTTCCAAATCGTCATCTTCTCCACGTCTAAGGCAGCACTAAAAATAGCCGCAGAATAATCGGAACCTTCACGGCCTAAAGTAGAGGTGAAGTTTTCGCTGGTATTCCCAATAAAACCTTGTGTAAGTATAATACCTTGCTCTAAATAACTTGGCAAATGTTTCTGTATCTCTTTGGTAGTTTTGTCCCACTGTACGTTTGCTTCGCGGTAATTGTTGTCTGTCTGGATATAATTACGAGCATCCTGCCAAATACAAAAAGCACCTTGCTGGTTTAGATAGGCCGCTATAATTTTAGAAGAAACCAGTTCGCCAATAGACACAATCTGATCATAAAGATAATCGGCGCTGTCTTCAGCGTCTTCTTCTAACAACCATTCTATCTCTACAAAAGTGTTAGCTACATCGTTGTAAACAGGATTTTTAGTATCAGCAAATAATTTACTGATGATATCGAAATGAAAATCTTTAACGCCTTCTAGTATTTGGTGCTTTTCATGATTTCCATTGATATGAGCAAAAGCCAGCTCTTGCAACCTGTCTGTAGTTTTATCTATGGCAGAAACAATTACAAGTAGGTTTTTAGCGCCAAAAGATTGTATAATTTGAGTAACGTTTTTTATTCCTTCTATATTTTTGATGGACGCGCCACCAAATTTGTATACTTGCATTTATTCGGTCGGAGTTAAAATAGTTTGCGGTTTAGCGATGCCGCTAAGTTCGGAAAAAGGAATTATTAATTCGGTAGTGCCCTCTACATAAGCTTTAATTTCGTAAGGATTATACAAAAACACCAAGCCTTTATTGCTGACGTAAAAGCTTTTAGGCAACGAAAATCTTCCATTAGTAAAGAAATATCTTTTATCCAATGGTTCGGTAGCACTGATTTTTTCGTTACTTCTAAAAATACGCTCGCCCACTTTTAGTAATTCAGCTTTCTTTTCTGGTAAAATTAAAGAATCCAACGTAACCGCTGTATTGGTTTTAGGGTTGAAGTTGATATAAGAAATTGAGGTGTTTCCGTGTGCACCACCAGCATAATCCGAGTGGATATATTTTAAAGCCACGTAATTATGTAACTGTCTGATTACTTTAATATCAATCAGCAAATACCACCATTGCGCAGTACCTGGGTTTGCTACATAAAATTCGTTGTACCCTCTAATAAAGCTACCAGCAATATCATCAAAAGCAGTAGGCACTTCTTCGTCTCCAAAATAATGGAATACCTGATTTTTGATATAGTTGTTTAAACTGTCATTTTCGAAAACTGGATACCTAACCAATGCATTAGCGGTATCGGCTTCACGGTTTACTTCTGGTTTTACTAAATTATTACTCACTACTTTTACTGAATCGTAACGATAGGTCAATGTATCGTTTTCGGCAGTAATTACATGAGCCACTTTTTTATCATTGTTATCCGAAGTACAGGCCCATAAAATACTAATAGCAAATAGGGGTAGGATAATTTTTCTCATAACCGATCTGTTTAAAATTGATTTAACTGCTCTTTAGTAAACGATGCATTTAGCCATTCGCTTTCGTAACCTGCACCATATTTATCGTAGAAATTGATAGCGGGTGTATTCCAATCTAATACCTGCCAGTTCATTCCATTAAAGTTTTTTTCTTTAGCTTCTTGCACTACACGATCAAACAATAGTTTACCAATTCCTTTCCCTCTGTAGCTTTCGGTTACCAAAAAATCTTCTAAGTATAAACGACAACCTTTCCAAGTTGAGTATCTGATGTAAAACAAAGCTAATCCAACAATGGTTTGCCCATCAATAGCAACAAAAGATTTCCAAACTGGATTTTCACTAAAACCAGCCGCCACAAACTCTTCTAAAGTTACCGTAACTTCATTAGGGGCATTTTCATAAATGGCTAATTCAGTAATCAGTTCTAGTAATCGTGGGCAATCTTCGGCTGTTGCCGTTCTTAACTGGATATTCATTTGTAGTTGTTTCATTTTGGAAATTGAATATTGGTCAATTGGTTGTTTTATTCCTGATTCTTCCAATGCTTAATTACACGCTTACCAAAGATATTACTGCCAATTCTAACCATGGTACTGCCTTCTTCAATGGCTAATTTGTAGTCGGCAGACATGCCCATAGAAATCTCTTTAAAGAAATCATCTTTCCTGAAATAGCTTAATTTAATACCGTCGAACAGCACTTTTAACTCGTTAAATTCGGCACTAGTTTGTTTTTCTTGAGCGGTGTTGGTAGCAATGCCCATCAACCCCACGATCCTTACATTTTTTAATGCGGCAAACTCTTCCGAACGTAATAATTCAATCACTTCATCAAAGCCTAAACCAAACTTCGTTTCTTCATCAGCAATATAAATTTGCAACAAGCAATCAATTACACGCTGATGCTTAGCGGCATGTTTATCAATTTCTTTCAGGAGTTTTAAACTATCTACAGATTCTATTAGTTTTACGAAAGGAGCTATGTATTTAACTTTATTAGTTTGCAAATGACCAATTAAGTGCCATTCAATATCATCAGGTAATTCAGTAAACTTTTCTACCATTTCCTGCACTAAATTCTCTCCAAAAATTCTCTGTCCAGCATCATAAGCTTCTTTAACAGCTTCTACAGGATGGTTTTTGGATACAGCCACAAGTTTCACACCGTCACTTTCAATTTCACCTTTATATTTTAATAAGTTATCAGCAATGCTCATTTATCAGTATTTTTGTGGGCAAAATTAATTATTACGAATGAAACCACATAGATACATCGTATTTTTAGCAATACTATGTAGTGAAAAACTAAGCATAGAAATTAGTTTAAGATCAACTTATGGTCCTAAGTGGTTAAATATATATTATAAATGACGAGATTTTTATTACTTCTTTTAAGTGTTTTAAGCATATCGGCCTGTAAACCGGGTATTCCAAAGGATATTATACAGCCTAATGAAATGGAAAAAATATTGTTTGACATCCATTTAATTGATGGCTATATCTCTAGCATACCAACACCAGATAGCGCTAGAAAAGTAAGCGCACCTATCTATAAAGGCATTTTTAAAAAATATGGCATTGATTCTGCTACCCATGCGAAAAGTATGACCTATTACTATAATCATCCTGATTTATTAGCGAAAATGTATGACAGAATTAGCGAAAAAATAGGAAAAGCTAAGGATGGCGAGGTTAAAAAGCAAGAAAAAGAAGAAAAATTAAAAGCTGAAAAAGCAATTAAAGAAAGGAAAGCTGCTGAGGCTAAAAAGGCAGATTCACTAAAAAAATTAAAGAAAGAGAATCAGATTGATACTTCAAAAAAGGCTCGTAAACCGTTGAAGGCTTTCAGGTTATCAAAACCTACACAAAGATAATATGCTGTACCCCGAAAATTGTGAAGAGAGATTAGGATTTAACGAAGTTAGGCAATTGGTACGTCAGCATTGCTTAAGTACAATGGGACAAAACTTGGTTGATAAGATGCAGGTAATGTCCAAGTTCGATCAAATCGACAAGTTTTTACGTCAAACAAAGGAATTCAAGAGTATCCTAGAAAATCAGGAGCCTTTACAAATCAATGCGTTTTTTGACATTAAAATACTGGCAGAAAAAATTAGGGTAGAAGGTAGTTATCTGATCGAAGAAGAACTTTTCAAGATCTATACTTCGCTACAAACCGTTTTTTCTGTAATTAGATTTTTTGACGAACGGAAAGAGCTTTATCCAAGTTTAGAAGCTCTTTTTGAACATCTTCCGATAGAAAAAGATATCCTTAGAAAGATAGATACCGTGTTAGATGCTAAGGGAAAAATCAAACCTAGCGCATCTAAGGAACTATTTGAAATTACCACTTCCATTGCCAAAGGCGAACAGGAGGTGCGCAGAAAGATGGATGCCATTTACAAAAATGCTGTGGCAAGTAACTGGGTAGCCGATGGCAGTTTAACAGTGCGTGACGGTAGAATTTGTATTCCGATTTTGGCAGAGAATAAACGTAAGATGAAAGGCTTCATACATGACGAATCTGCCAGCGGACAAACGGTATATTTAGAGCCGGAAGAAGTTTTTACACTCAACAATAAGCTCCGCGATTTGGAGTTCGATAGAAGAAGAGAGATCATCCGAATTCTAATTGCAACTACAGATGAACTGCGACCTTATACACCGATTTTACTATCATATCATAGCTTTTTAACAAAGTTAGATTTTGTGAGAGCAAAGGCCTTATTCGCCATTAAAATTGATGGAAAAATGCCGATGCTGTTGAAAGAACCCAAAACAAAATTGGTCAACGCTCGCCATCCATTATTGCTACTATCATTTGCGAATGAGCAAAATGTAAAAAGTGTGGTTCCGCTAAACATTCATATGAATGATGGAATGCGTATCGTGCTTGTCTCTGGTCCAAATGCGGGTGGAAAATCTGTTTGTATGAAAACTGTAGGTTTATTACAGATGATGCTGCAGACTGGCTTGTTAGTTCCAGTAGATGAGCATAGTGAAATGGGGGTATTCCATCAGATTTTTGCAGATATTGGCGATGATCAATCTATTGAATCGGATTTAAGTACTTACAGCGCTCACTTGAACAAGATGCGCTATTTCGTGGCGCATGCCAATCCGAAAACGTTAGTGTTAATTGATGAATTTGGTACGGGAACCGATCCTCAGTTTGGTGGACCCATGGCCGAAGCTGTATTACAAGTACTGAATAATAAGAAGGTGAGAGGTGTAATTACCACACACTATTCTAACTTAAAGCTTTTTGCTGGAGATACCGAAGGCTTAGAAAATGCCTCGATGTTGTTTGATAATAGCAAGATGAAACCGCTTTATATTTTAGATATCGGTAAACCTGGTAGTTCTTATGCTTTTGAAATTGCACAGAATATCGGCTTGCAAAAAGAAGTTTTAGAGTTAGCCAGACAGAAAATTGGCACTAACCAAAACAGTATTGATAGCTTGTTAGTGAATTTAGAAAAGGAAAAACGTCAGGTTCATGAAACCAAGGTGAAATTGGCTAATCAACAGAACAAACTGAACCAATTGCTATCTGAAAATGAAAAACAGAAGTCCTTTCTTGAAGAAAACAAAAAAGTGCTCATTAAAGACGCTAAAGTGCAAGCGCAAAACATCATTAAAGATGCCAATAAATTAGTAGAAAATACCATTGCCGAGATTAAGAAGACACAAGCAGATAAAGAAGCTACTAGAGAAATCAGGCAAAATCTGCAAAAAGGTTTAGTCAAAAATGAAGTTGAAATTGAAGAACCAAAACCTGTAATTGAATTTGATGATAGCGAATTGGAAATTAATGACTGGATTCAATTGCGTGGCACAGAGAATACTGGTCAAATTTTAGAGATCAACAAAAATGATTTAGTGGTTGCCTTTGGCGATTTAAGATCTGTTGTGAAACGAAATCGAGTTCAAAAAATTAGCAACAGACAAGTAAAGAAGTTGGTGCAACGTAGTTCGTATACGAGTAGTTTAAATGACGCTGTTAGCAGTTTCAGAGCCGAACTAGATTTGCGTGGCATGCGTGGCGAAGTTGCCTTACAGGAGTTAGAAAACTATATGGATAAAGCCATTATGTTAGGTTTTCCGTCAATCAAAATTATTCATGGTAAAGGCGATGGCATTTTACGTAAGTTGATCAGAACGCATTTAAAATCTTACAAGCAAGTAGATAGGATGGAAGACGAGCATTTGGACAGAGGCGGAGATGGCATTACTTATGTGTATATGAAATAAAACCAATTTACCCATAACGTTGTTGTTTCTTAAAATGTTATGGGTATGAAAAAGCTATTTATTGTTATAGGTGTATTGCTTATCAGTTTTGGTTGCAAAAAAGACAGAAATGATGATGAGGACCAAACACCAGTTGAATTAAAAACGAAAGTTCTAGTTTCTAATCTTAATTTGCCTTGGGAAATCATTTATGGACCAGATAATCTCATTTGGTTTACAGAAAAATCTGGAAAAATTAGCAGATTAAATCCAACGAACAATCAAGTCACAGCTTTACATACCATCGCTGACGTAAAAGTACAAGGTGAAGGCGGTTTGCTTGGGATGGCTTTACATCCAAATTTTAACACCAGTTCGTTTGTGTATGTTTTTTATGGCTACGGCACTCCATATAAAAACAAATTGGTAAGATTTACTTATGCTAATAATGCTTTAGGTAGCCCTCAAATATTGTTGGATAATATCCCAGCGTCGAATAATCACAATGGTTCTAGATTATTAATTGTAGGAGATAAACTATTCGTAACTACAGGTGATGCGGAGGATCTGAATACACCTCAAAATGTAAATTCAGTTGCAGGAAAGGTGTTAAGATTGAATTTGGATGGTAGCATTCCTGCTGACAATCCTTTTCCGAATAATCCCATGTGGTCTTATGGACATCGTAATGCGCAAGGTTTGGCCATGGTTGGAAATCGGTTGTTTTCTTCTGAACACGGACCAGCGTCAGATGACGAAATCAACATTATTGAAAAAGGAAGAAACTATGGATGGCCAACAGTAAAAGGAAAATGCAATGAAACTGGTGAAACTGCTTTTTGTAATCAGAACAATGTAGCTGAATCTATTATTGAATGGACACCTACAATTGCACCAAGCGGCATGACTTATTACAATTCGAACTATATTCCTCAGTTCAAGAATTCTCTTTTATTGGGTTTGCTAAAAGGAACCCGTTTAATGCAACTGAAATTAAATGATGCACAAACCTCAATAGTAGAAACTAAAGATTTTTACATAGGGGATTATGGAAGGATTAGAGCAGTCACCCAGTCTCCCGAAGGGAAAGTTTATATATGTACTAGCAACGGTTCTTCACAAGATAAAATTGTAGAGATATCGAAATAAAATCAGCCACAGGTACACAGATTTTATAGTAATTAAAATAATGAATTTGTGTATCTGTGGCAGTAGAACTTAATCTTAGCTCAGAGATGAAGCGATGTTAGTGTAATTTCTACAACAGTTTACGCTACTTTTTACTTTTGGAAAGCAGTAAAGAAATCCTAATTTAGCCCACAAACACACCAAATATGATTAATAAAGTAGTAGCAAATGCTGATGAAGCAATAGCTGATATTACAGACGGGAAAACGTTAATGCTGGGGGGCTTTGGCTTGTGCGGCATCCCCGAAAACTGTATTTCCGCCTTGGTTAAAAAGGGAATTAAAGATTTAACCTGTATTTCTAATAATGCAGGTGTTGATGATTTCGGAATAGGCTTGATGTTGAAACAGCGTCAGGTAAAAAAAATGATATCTTCTTATGTTGGCGAAAATGCCGAGTTCGAACGTCAATTATTGAGCGGTGAACTAGAAGTTGAACTGATTCCGCAAGGAACTTTAGCTACGCGATGTTTGGCAGCTGGCTATGGAATGCCTGCAATTTTTACACCAGCAGGAGTAGGAACTGAAGTTGCCGAAGGAAAAGAAACCAGAAACTTCGATGGTAAAGATTACCTAATGGAGTATGCTTTTGATGCTGATTTTGCTATTGTGAAAGCTTGGAAAGGCGATACTGCGGGTAATTTGATTTTCCGTTCTACCAGCAGAAATTTTAATCCAGTAATGGCGATGGCTGGTAAAACAACCATTGCAGAAGTAGAGGAACTGGTAGAAATTGGACAACTAGACCCAGATTATATCCATACGCCAGGAGTCTATGTGCATCGAATTTTTCAAGGGAAGGATTATGAGAAGAGGATTGAGCAGCGAACGGTGAGGAGCAAGGAATAAGGATAAAAGAACAAAGATTAAATCTAATCCACTTTGTGCTTTTTGCGCCTTTGTGGTTAAAAAAAACAAGACAATGCTTGATAAGAACGGCATCGCGAAACGTATCGCTAAAGAAATAAAAGACGGTTACTATGTGAACTTGGGTATTGGTATTCCAACTTTGGTAGCTAATTACATCCCAGAAGGAATTAATGTGGTATTACAATCGGAAAATGGCTTATTAGGTATGGGGCCGTTTCCTTTTGAAGGAGAAGAAGACCCTGATCTAATTAATGCTGGTAAACAAACCATTACCACTTTGCCAGGCTCTTCAATATTTGATTCGGCAATGAGTTTTGGCATGATTAGGGCTCAAAAAATTGATTTAACCATTTTGGGAGCGATGGAAGTATCTGAAAATGGGGACATTGCCAATTGGAAAATTCCTGGTAAAATGGTAAAAGGAATGGGAGGAGCAATGGACTTGGTAGCTTCTGCAAAGAATATCATTGTAGCTATGCAGCATGTAAATAAAGCAGGCGAAAGTAAATTATTGCCATCATGCACCTTGCCTTTAACAGGGGTAAATTGTATTAAAAAAATTGTAACTGAACTAGGCGTTTTTGATGTATTACCAGAAGGCGGATTTAAACTGCTGGAAAGAGCTCCAGGAGTTAGTGTAGATGAAATTAGAAAAGCTACCGCTGGCAAGTTATATGCAGAGGATGATACTCCAGAGATGGTGGTCGGTTAGGATTCACTGCCTAAACCTGTAAGATTTTTATATTCATCATTTCGAGCGTAGTCGAGAAATCTTTGAACTTATTAGTTAATCTTTCAAAGATTTCTCCATTTCGCTTCGCTCCAGTCGAAATGACGAGTGCTATAAAAGACTTACGAAGTTTAACTTATTTTGTATGATTCTTTTTAAGGTAAAGTTGAGGGCTTCGCCGTTTAAAAACTTCGTAAGTCTATCTATATCATTTTAAAGCTTCTATAATTCCAATTACATCATTCTTGCCTAGGCCCTTATTATGTGCATCTTGGTAAGTGTCAATCATGGCTTGCGATAAAGGAAAATCTGCGCCAGCCTTTTGAGCTAGTAAGATATCCTTCAACATTAAATCCAACGCGAAGGCAGCAGGATAACGATCATTAATTAACAACGGTGTTTTCACTTTGGTAGCGCCATTTCCACAAGCACTCTCGTTAATTATTTCTAGCATATCTTTTAGTTCTAAGCCTAGTTGCTCTGAAAACAAAACAGTTTCTGCCAAACCCTGATAGATAAGCGAAAGAAAGTAATTGATGGAGAGCTTAGCTGCTACACCACTTCCATTTGCACCCAAATGTTTAGTGAGCTTTCCTAGCTTTTCAAAGTATGGAATAGCTCGTTCAACATCTTTTTCATCGCCACCAGCCATGATAATTAAAGTTCCTTCTTTAGCTGGTAAAGTGCTGCCTGCAACTGGCGCATCTATAAAACCTGCATTTTTAACTTTAATGAGCTTTGCATTAGCTAAAGAGCATTCTTGAGAAATGGTACTACAATCTATAAATAGTTTGCCATCCAAATCTTCAGATAATATTTCTTTGTAAACTTGATTTACGGCATCATCGTTGGTCAACATCGTGAAGATGATATCACTATTTTTAACCAATTCAATGATACTTTCGCAAATCGTTGCTGTGGATTTAAAATCTTCTGTTTTATCTACAGACCGATTATACACCGATAAATCGTAACCTGCATTTAATAAATTTTTAGCCATAGGATTACCCATATTACCTAAACCTATCCATCCTAATTTTGTATTTTTCATTGTGTTTTTTTTACAACTGGCCAAAATAAAAATATGCCCGTCATTTCGACGAAGAATGAGGAGAAATCTAGCAAGTTAGATTTCTCTCTGCGTTCGAAATGACGGGCGGAAAATAAAAAACTAGAACTATGTATTTAAGACTTGCGAAATTTTCGAAACTTCGTAAGTCTAAAGAAAATCCTAAGCTTGTAAATCGCTCATGATAGTTTTGATCTTTTCATTTAGCTTTTGCTCTGTAGCTTTAAAATCTCCAGCATTTGCTAAAGGTTCGTTTACGCTGCAATAAAACTTAATTTTAGGCTCGGTACCACTCGGACGAGCAGAAATAATACTACCATCGGCGGTAATAAACTGCAAAACATCTGATTTGGGAAAACCTAGATCTTTGCTTGAACCAGCTTTAATATCGGTTTCTTTATTTAATTCGTAATCTTTTAACGTCACTACAGGAGAACCGCCCAAAGTAGCAGGAGGGTTATTTCTAAATTGCTCCATCATCGCTTTGATTTCCTCCGCACCAGTTTTTCCTTTCTTAGTGATCGAAACCAAATCTTCTTTGTACATACCGTATTTAACATACATTTCTATCATAGCCTCATATAAGCTGCTGCCTTTATCTTTATAGAAAGCCGTCATTTCTGCAATAAATGCACAGGAAATTACCGCATCTTTATCACGTACCAAATCACCAACCAAGTAACCATAACTTTCTTCACCGCCCACAATAAATTGCTTTTTGCCCAAAAGTTCGGTCATAATTTTCCCAATCCATTTAAAGCCGGTTAGTGTATTGAAATATTCAACACCTTTTTCATCAGCGATGGCTTTAATTAGAGGTGTAGTTACAATAGTACTTACCACGTATTCGTTTCCTGTCAATTTGCCTTTTTCTTCCCAAGCGGTTAAAACATAGTTGACCAATAAACTGCCCGTTTGATTGCCATTTAGCAGTACAAACTCACCATCAGTATTTTTCACTGCAATACCTACACGGTCAGCATCAGGATCTGTTGCCAAAACCAAATCAGCATCAATTTCTGCTGCTTTTTTCAATGCTAAAGTCAATGCTTCTTTTTCTTCTGGATTTGGATAAACTACAGTTGGGAAATTACCATCAGGCTTGCTTTGTTCTTCAACAATGGTTACGTTAGTGAAACCAAATTGTGCCAAAGCAGGCGGAACCAAGGTAATTCCGGTACCGTGTATGGGAGAGAACACAATCTTCAAGTTCTTTTGGCGCTCAATTGCGTCTGGAGAAACAGAAAGTGCAGTGATTTTATTCAGATATTTATGATCAATTTCGTCACCAAGCAATTCAACGTTAGTATTTACTCTGTCGAATTTCACTTCGTCAATGCTTTTAATAGCCGCAACTTCATCCATCACCATTTTATCATCTGGAGAAGTGAATTGGCCGCCATCATCACCATAGGCCTTATAGCCGTTATATTCCTTAGGATTGTGCGATGCAGTTAACATTACGCCGCTTTTACATCCCAACTCACGGATAGCGAAAGAAAGTTCTGGTGTTGGACGCAATGCCGAAAAGAAATAAACCTTGATCCCATTTGCTGAAAACACATCTGCTGTAATGTTTGCAAAAACATCCGAATTGTTTCTACTATCGTGTGCAACAGCTACACAAATCTTTTCGCTGGGATATTTTTTCAATAAGTAATTAGATAAACCTTGCGTAGCCGTACCAATGGTGTACTTATTTACACGGTTAGAACCAGCACCCATAATACCACGCAAACCACCTGTTCCAAATTCTAAATTCCTGTAAAAAGCATCTGTAAGCTCAGTATAAGCTTCCTCATCTATTAATTTTTGGATATCCGATTTGGTGATTTCATCGTAATTACCGTTAAGCCATTCTTGTACGGTAGCATTGGTGGTTTGATCTAATTGCATATTATTTATAATGGTTAATGTCGATATAGAGACAAATTTTATTCGGTAGGGTTTTGTAAAATTAAATAAATCGATATTTTATTTTCCTTATTTAGCTGAAATTAACAGTCTTTTATTTATTTTCACGACCCGTTACAATAATAACAAAAATCTATATCCTATAACCTAAAAAATGAAATCATTCTGAGATAATTTAGAATAGTTTCTAAACAAGTAAAAAACTAATGAAAATTTTAAAATTCGGTGGTACCTCTGTGGGTAGCCCAGAACGTATGAAAAAATTGTTGGATATCGTTAATCCGGCAGAAAGACAGATCGTAGTATTATCAGCAATGTCTGGTACTACGAATAACTTGGTTGAAATTTCAAATGCGTTACTGAAGGAAGATAAGAAGAAGGGCATCGAATTAATCAATACTTTAAAGGATAAATACGATGTTGTAGTGGCTGAACTTTTACCTGAAGGCGATTTTAGAGCACAGGGACAGGAAGTAGTAGATTACCATTTTAATTTCTTGCTTTCGTTAGCTAATGATATTTTCACGGCTATTGAAGACAAAGTGGTTTTAGCTCAGGGCGAACTATTATCTACTACTTTATACCACGTTTATTTGAAATCTATTGGCGTACCATCAGTATTATTGCCTGCTTTAGATTTTATGAAGATAGATGAGGATAACGAACCTGTTATTCCTTACACTACAGAAAATTTAACTCCAATTTTAGAAGCAAATCCTGATAATAATTTATTTATTACCCAAGGTTTTATTTGCAGAAATAGCTTTGGTGAAGTAGATAATTTACGTCGTGGTGGTAGTGATTACACTGCTTCTTTATTAGGTGCAGCAATTTTAGCAGAAGAAGTTCAAATTTGGACTGATATTGACGGTATGCACAATAACGACCCTCGTATCGTTAAAGGAACCAAGCCAATTGCCAATTTATCTTTTGATGAAGCAGCTGAGTTAGCTTACTTTGGTGCAAAGATTTTACACCCACAATCGGTTTTTCCTGCGCAGAAATATAAAATTCCAGTTCGTTTGTTAAACACAATGGAGCCACAGGCATTCGGTACTGTTATTAGTACAGAGAGTGAAAAAGGCAAAATTAAGTCTATCGCTGCGAAGGATGGAATCACGGCAATTAAAATCCAATCCAGCCGAATGTTATTGGCTTATGGTTTCTTGCGTAAGGTTTTTGAAGTTTTCGAACGTTACAAAACACCAATTGACATGATTACCACTTCGGAGGTTGCAGTTTCTTTAACTATTGATTTTACCGACAACTTAGATAAAATTGTAGAGGAACTTAATTCTTTCGGAAGTGTAGAGCTAGATAGAAACCAAACTATTGTTTGCGTAGTTGGTGATTTTGGTGCGGAGAAACATGGCTTTGCCTCGAAAGTATTAGATGCAATTAAACACTTACCTGTAAGAATGATTTCTTATGGCGGTAGTGCTTATAACATTTCGCTTCTAGTAAATACAGATGATAAAGTAGAAGCTTTGAGAAGTTTACATAATAGGATTTTTGAATAACCCCTTGAGTAAACCTTGCAGGTTTTAAAAACCTGTAAGGTTGCATTCTACCTATAGTAGAAATAAATAAAGACAACGATTAATATCAATACAATTGAGATACGAATTCTTCTTTCAAAATCTCTACGGCTAATATTTCCGCGACGGTAGTCAATATAATTACCAACGTAGATGAAACCTAAAAAGGCGAGGAAAAGAATAAGTATAAATTTCAAGATTATGTTTTCGGATAAAGATATAGCACATTTTTCTAATTTAGAAACACCATTTTATTATTACGACCTAAATTTGTTGAAAGAGACTTTAAAGGTTTGTAGTGATGCGGCTAATACATATAATTTTCATGTGCATTATGCCATGAAAGCTAATTTCAACGATAAAGTTTTATCGGAAATTAAACAGGCTGGCTTTGGTGCTGATGCAGTAAGTGGCGGTGAAGTGAAAAAGGCCATTGAAAGTGGTTTTACTAATAGTAAAGTAGTTTTTGCTGGAGTAGGAAAGTCTGATAAAGAAATTAACTACGCATTAGACCAAGATATATTTTGTTTTAACGTAGAGTCGTTGCAAGAGTTGCAAGTGATTAACGAATTGGCTGAGAAAAAAGGAAAAGTTGCTAAAGTAGCCATTCGTATCAATCCTAACGTAGATGCACATACACATGCTAACATCACCACTGGATTAGATGAAAATAAATTCGGTATCAACTCTTGGGATATGCCAGCTTGTGCTGATATCTTAAATGTATCAGCAAGCTTAGATTTTGTAGGGATCCACTTTCATATTGGCTCGCAGATTACCAATTTAGATGTGTACAAAAATCTTTGTGTACGTGTAAATGAATTCGCTGCATGGTTTGAGGACAGAGGTTTCAAGGTTAAGGTTTTAAACGTTGGTGGCGGTTTAGGGATCGATTATCACAATCCAAATGCTCAAATTCCAAACTTTGAGGCCTACTTTAAAATATTCGCCGATTTCTTAGAGATCAAGCCTTATCAAGAAGTTCATTTTGAATTGGGTAGGGCATTAGTTGGTCAGTCTTCATCTTTAATTAGCCGCGTGCTTTATGTAAAGAATGGCAAGAAAAAGAACTTTATTGTTTTGGATGCCGGCATGACCGAATTGATGCGCCCAGCTTTGTATCAGGCATACCATCAAATTGAAAATATCTCACCAAAAACTACTGAAACAACTGTAAAATATGATGTAGTTGGACCTATTTGTGAAAGCACAGATTGTTTTGGAAAGGAAGTAGCTTTACAAGAAACTTTCAGAAATGATTTGATTGCGATTAGAAGTACTGGAGCCTATGGCGAAGTAATGGCTTCTAACTATAATTTACGCGATGCTATTGTAACAGTTACCAGCAACGATTATTAGTCTGAACATTAAGGAATCGAGTTAATTTAATGACTTGTAGAGCCTTAACATCTTAATATTTAGCCAGTAGATATCTTATTTACTGGCTTTTTTTATTCGCTACGTTTTGCAGAAACATAAACGACGACTCCCACAAGCATAGCGATAGCACCTACATAAGGTGGCCAATTTACAGTTTCCTGCTTATCTGCTGTAACCTCAAATGCGCCAGCGTCAATTATTTTTTCCTTTCTAGTGTAAGTAAAACCACTCCACACTATCATGATTAATCCAACTACGATTAATAAAACTCCCAATGATTTTCCCATAATAATGATTTTATTATGGAACAGCTTAGCAGGACTAATTGTTTTAGAGTGTGTAGCCTAAGCCAAAGCTTGAAGAGAAATGTGAAAAATCTACTTGCGTTGTCAAATTAAATTTCTTGATCTTCAGGAAATAAGTAAACTGGAAACTGCCACGGTTCAAATCCGAACTGCTTATTGTATTATTATTAGCGGTTTTTATTTCATTATCGAAACTTCGTTTTAGATTGGGAGAGCCACCTATAAAAAGTTTAAAAGCATGTTTAAATTCTTTATTTTTTCTATGATGGAAAATGATTTCGGATGAAATTCCCGTTGTCCACAATCTGTCTGCTCTGGAAACAATTAAGTTTTTATACGTGAGATCTCCAAATAAACTATTTCTAAACGAAGCAAATTCTCCAAACTCTCTAGTAAATGAATTTTCCCAATTTATGATCCTAAAATCAGTGTTTCCGCGATCAGATGTAATATGATAACCTATAGAAGTTTGTAGGCCTAACCCAGCAGTAGATTTATTAAATTCTGGTAAAATATGATCGCTCTTACTACTGGTAGTGTATGCCTTTTCTACTTTACCCAAATAACCAGATAAGCCATAAGAGAAATTGAAATTTTTATAAGTATGCCCTCTATTTATATTTAACAAAGCTGCAGTAGAAGCCCCTTCGTCATGCAGTCCACCTGCTCCACTAATACCAGCAGTCAAATTAAGGCTAGTTTTAGTACTGTCGGCAACCATAGGTCTTGGTTTGTAAGCTACATCTGCACCTACAATTGAAGGCATTAAATATCTAGTGCAAGAACTATATGTAAATGATAAAATGATTAAAAATGCGAAGAGAATACGTTTCATTTGATTTTAAAGATTAGATATTGATTTAGATTTATGTTAATTTCCTTAAAGTTTGAGATTTATATTGTATTGATGGAGTTACCTTATGAACTAAAATAGTTTTGAGTAGTGCTCCTATATGTATCACGGGCAGATCTAACACAGGATTAACTAGCAAAATTTTCATTTTAGCTCTTTTTTCTACTAATAGAGCTTCATCATCCAGTAAATTTCCGTCAACAAAACCGATGTAAGGCTGTTTATACTTTTTGTGTATCCATAGGTAACAAAGCATCTTGCCTCGGTAATAAAAGAAAGGTAATTTATACTTCCACTCTGCAGTAATTTCTTTATCCACCGACAGGATGAGATCTCTTAATCCCAGCAAGCAACTTTGAAAAGGTTCTTCCTGTTTTAAATAGAACTGATCAAGTTCACTTAACATGATTAAAAGTCTACTTCTTCGAAGAAATCTACCAAACCACCTAGGTAATATTCTTTAATTCCTTCCGTAAATTCCTCAAAATCTTCGTCGGGTATATTGGTTTGTACAAATTCTAAAGACGTTCCCTTATGATCTGGATGCAATTTAATGGTAACTATAGATGGTTCGTTTTCTTCACCAAAATACCATTGCTGCACAATCTTTTTATTCTGTTCAAACTCTATGTTTTTCCCTACGATATCGCCATCCCAGAACGAAAATTCTGTTCCAGCTTCTTCTTCAAACTCTACCTCGGCGCCAGTCCACAATTGGATACTTTGTGCCTTTGTTAGGGCTAAATAAACTTCTTCTGGAGGAGCGGGTAGGGGTGTGTATTTTTTAAATGTTTTCATCTGGATGCTTAATTGTCTATATCAGGATTTGCTTGATTTTAGAATAAACAGGATTTAAAATCTCTACTTATCAATTTTTATCATGAAAATCAATTAATCCTTAAATCCTGATATGTTATGGTATTGGATTATATTTATGATTTGAATTATAAACTTTCTTAAACTGTAAACTAGTGCTGCCAAAATTAATCAATAAACCAATTGGAAACTTATAAGCGGTAACATAATTTTTCGCTTGGGCTAAATGAGCATCTTCCAAATTGATTACAGCTTTTAGTTCTACTACAACTTGGTTTTCGATGATAAAATCGGCTCTTCTTATTCCGACTTCTATATCTTCATAATAAATAGTTTGCGATACTTCTCTTGCATATATCAATCCAGCTCTGCTCAGTTCTATTGCTAAGCATCTTTGGTAAATTACTTCCTGAAATCCATTACCTAAAGTGTTGTGAACTTTCATTGCACAACCATTTACTTTGTAGGTAATTTCGTCAATAGTCATCATCTAGCTGGATGTTTAATTGTCTTTATCAGGATTTGCTTGATTTTAGGATTAACAGGATGTTGGGAGTTTAATTATCTGAATCAGTATTTACTTGACTTTAAGATTAACAACATTTTAGATATTTAAAACTATTATCATGAAAATCATTTAATCCTGTAAATCCTGATAGGCCATAGGCGATGGATTATTTAAACGCATTAAGCCCAGTAACATCCATCCCAGTAATTAGTAAGTGAACATCATGTGTGCCTTCATAAGTGACAACAGATTCTAAGTTCATCATGTGGCGCATAATTGAGTATTCACCAGTAATTCCCATACCGCCTAACATCTGACGAGCATTGCGGGCTATGTCCAAAGCGATTTCTACACTATTGCGTTTCGCCATAGAAATTTGTTCGGCAGAAGCTCTGTTTTCGCTTTTTAGCTTGCCCAATCGCCAAACCAACAGCTGTCCTTTTGTAATCTCGGTAATCATTTCTGCCAGTTTTTTTTGCTGTAGCTGAAAGCCACCAATAGGTCTGCCAAACTGTTCGCGTTCCTTTGAATAACGTAGTGCGGTATCGTAGCAATCCATAGCTGCACCTAAAGCACCCCAAGCAATGCCATAACGGGCTTGGTTCAAACAACCTAGTGGCCCTTTCAAACCTTTGATATCGGGGAAAACATTTTCTTTAGGTACTTTCACATTATCGAAAACCAACTCACCAGTAGCCGAAGCTCTTAAACTCCATTTATTATGTGTTTCTGGCGTACTGAAACCTTCCATCCCACGTTCCAAAACCATTCCTCTGATTTTACCTTCTTCATCTTTGGCCCAAACCACAGCGATATCTGCGAAAGGAGCATTTGATATCCACATTTTAGCGCCGTTCAAGAGGTAGTGATCTCCCTTATCCTTAATATTGCTCACCATACCACCAGGATTAGAACCATGGTCTGGCTCCGTTAACCCGAAACAGCCCATTAGCTCGCCAGTAGCTAGTTTGGGTAAGTATTTTTTACGTTGCTCTTCTGTTCCATAAGCATAGATAGGATACATCACTAACGATCCTTGCACAGAAGCTGTAGAACGAATTCCTGAATCGCCACGTTCAATTTCTTGCATAATAATACCATAAGCAGTATAATCTAGTCCTGCGCCACCATATTCTACAGGAATAGTAGGGCCAAAAGCGCCAATTTCTCCTAAACCTTTAATGAGCTGTTTTGGAAACTCAGCTCTCTGTGCATAATCTTCAATAATCGGACTTACTTCCTTCTTTACCCATTCTCTAACAGAAGCACGTATCAACAGATGTTCTTCAGATAAAAGTTCATCTATCAAATAATAATCTGGGGCTTCGTAAAGGTCTTTTCTTGCAGATTTACTCATTTCAAAAAGGATTTAGGTTTTAAATGGTTACAACCAAAGTTAGTAAAATACCTTAATCCCTAAACAAAATTTAGGTATAATTGCGCTTTAAAACAAGTAGAAAACTCAAAGTAAATCTTCTAAAAGTCATTAACAATGTATATCCAAACTGTAGCCTTAAAAGATGTAAGATGCCATGCACTTCATGGATTTTATCAAGAAGAACACTTAATTGGATGTGTGTTTATGGTAGATACTGAAGTTACTTTTACTGCAAATAACACAGATACCGAGAACTTAGAAAATACAGTTAACTACGAAGTACTAAACAATATCATCCTTCAAGAAATGGCAAAAACCCAAAAGCTTTTGGAAACTGTTGTTTCGAACATCATAGAAGCTATAATATCTAGTTATCCTTTTATTCTCACTGCAAAAGTGGGCATTAGAAAAATGAACCCGCCTATGCTGGGTCAAATAGGACATTCATTTGTGCAATTAAGTTATAATAGGATTTAAGCTTTTAATTCCTTTCAAGTTGCTCAAAATCAATCATTTTATTTCTTTCCTTATCGGGAATAACTGCAGGACTTTTAGTATCATAATCGTAAACCACGCAAACGGTTTTGCCTTTGCTGCAAATAACTTCTTCGCCATTTTTGATTTTAACGATGACGTACTCTAAATCGAAACTGGTATTACCAATACGAGAGGTGCGCACATAAACACTGATTTTATCTCCTAGATGTAGTGGTTTTACATATGTGTTTTCTGCTTTTCCAATTACTACACCTGTTTTCTTCCAATCCCAGTGGATGGCTTGTTGCCAATATTTAGTTCTAGCAATTTCCATATAGGTAAAGTATACCGCATTATTCACATGTCCCATCATATCAAGGTCGGTAAAACGCATTTCTAGATCTGTTCTATATTTGAAAACGTCAGTTTTTATCTCTAAATCTGACTTTTTGTCTTTTTGTATTTCTTTTTTACGCCAAAATGTCTTGAAAATCATAATGTTTTTCGATTGGAATGTAGTTTGAATAAGTGTGAATAACAGTTAAAAATTAAAATAAAAAGGAGATATAAAATGAGCTTAGTAAAATTCAACAACAGAACTAGAAACACAGCACCATACTTTAACAACGTATTTGATTCATTGTTTAGCGATGCGTTAAATAAAAACTATGGCGTAAATAAAATGCCACACGTAAATATTTTAGAAACCCAAAATAGTTATAAAATAGAGTTGGCTGCACCTGGCTTAACTAAAGAAGATTTCAAGATCGAATTGAAAAAAGACAATCTTTCTGTTTGGGCAGAGAAGAAAGTAGAACAAACTGAAGAGCAAAAAAATTACACCCGTAAAGAGTTCAACTACTTATCGTTTGCAAGATCATTTGTATTACCAGAAGGTATTGATGCAGAGAAAATTAACGCAGAATACTTAAATGGTATATTAAATATAACTATCGGCAAAAAGGAACAAGCTAAAAATGAGCATAAAGAAATTGTAGTTTCATAATACAATGGTTTGATTAACCCTAATGTGGGTTTGGTTTAAGGTTACAAGGGTGCATTGAAAAATGTTGCCCTTGTTTTGTTTATTCATAACACTATCTTGGTTTCTACGTCATTCCCATGAAAACGGGAACCAAAAAGTGCTCAGAGAAGCTAATCTCAAAGCGATAACATTTCTTCTTGACTTTTAGCTTTACGATTGTGCTAGTCGAGCTGGTAATAATATATTTATGTAAGTCTATTTAAAAGTTGTCCCAAATTCTAATGAAAAGCACAACCTGTATTTCAATTTACATACAGTCCCGTTATATGCTTTACTACGGCTTCGCCTGCGTGTCCGCTACTCCCGGGTTTATTATACGTAGTACACTTTTTCATTTTACGGTTGTTTGGCGCAGTGCTTTGGGTTAATTAAACGGGATAGCAACGGAAAGCCCGGAATAGAGCATCGCGAAATGAGGACTTGAAGTGTATAGCCCGACTACCATTAATTATAAAGCTGAAATTGCTTTTCAAATACTAATCATATCTGCTTTTAACCTTTTCGACTTATTAAGAACCAAACCAAATTAAAACCTATAATTAGGCACATCAATCGTTTTTATTAATTTTGCAGCATGCAACAAGAAATCATCGATATCAAGCGAAAGGCACTTAAGATTAATTTGAACCCTAAAATTTATGGCACATTTGCAGAAATTGGTGCCGGACAAGAGGTTTCGAGGTCTTTCTTTAACGTGGGTGCTGCGTCTGGAACGGTTGCAAAAACCATTTCGGCATACGATATGACCTTTAGTGATGAGATTTATGGCGCTGAAGATTCGGGCAGATATGTAAGTCAGAATCGTTTGCTAAAAATGCTCGACCACGAATATTCGTTGTTAATTGAACGTTTAAAAGGGGAGAAGCATAAGGATAAGACTTTTTTCGCTTTTGCAAATACAGTTACTACCCTAAATTTTGCCAGAACAAACGACCCACACGGTTGGGTTGGGTTACGTTTTCAAAGTGAGCCAGAGGGTTTGCCGAATGAAATCTACTTTCATATTCGTTTGCTAGATACCGATGTCCAGATGCAACAACGTGTTCTGGGAATGATTGGTGTGAACTTGGTTTATGCTGCATTTTACTATGCTAACGACCCGAAAAAAATGATTGAATCGTTAGTTGATAATTTAAACGTTGGTTCTGTTGAGATTGATTTAATTTCTGTTCAAGGGCCTTCATTTAAGGATATTAACAATCTTTTACTAAACCTTTACTTAATTGTAAAAGACTTTTCTACTGCGGCCATTTTCGATTCTGATTCGCATCCTCGCCAAGCGAAAGATTTGTTGTATAAAAAAGATGTGATGATTCTGCGTACCAAGTATGGTCAGAAGTCAAACCCTAACTTTAGTTTATTTAACAAAGCGGCAGACCAATTTAAGTTGGTAAATAAGGTTGAAGAAAACAATTTGATTGTAATGATTGAGGTGTTAATTACCAACGTATTAACTGCTGCGCAAGAAACGCCAGATGATATTGATTTAGAAGTGGTGGCGAAAAGGGCAGAGGAGATGTGTAAAACGGGCAACTTTGTAATTGTATCAAACTTCACTCGTAAAAACAGATTAGCTAAATATTTAGACAGATGCAGACCGAAAAGTGTAGGTATGTCTACCAACATTAACAACTTAAAGTTTGTGTTCAATTCTGCAAATTTCGGCGAAAACTATACAGGTCACTTGTTAAGTTACGTGAACGACATGTTTAGCAGAAACGTACGTTTGTTCGCCTACCCGTTTTTAGACAAGAAAAGTAATACTGTAATTACCACGCAAAATATGCCGGTATCTCCAGAGGCAAAACCGCTATATGATTTCTTAATCTTAAACGGCTACATTACAGATATTGAACACTATAGCGAAGGCGAAGTAAAAACTGTTTAATGGGAAATAGCAATCATAAAGCTGAAGAAAAAAGCAGTTTACATATTAGAAATAAGCATAAATCTCGTTACGATTTTACAAGTTTAAAGGCTGCTTTACCTGAACTTTCGGAATTTGTAGCCATTAACAAATATGGAGACGAATCTATAGATTTTTCCAATCCTGAAGCTGTTAAAACGTTAAACAAAGCTTTACTAAAATATTTCTATCAAATCGATTTTTGGGATATTCCAGCAGGATATTTGTGTCCGCCAATTCCAGGACGAGCAGATTATATCCACTATGCTGCCGATTTATTAGCATCTTCTAACGCTCAAAAAATGCCAAATGGGAAAAAGATAAAAGTGCTGGATATTGGTGTCGGGGCAAATTGCGTTTATCCGATTATTGGTCACCAAGAATATGGATGGCAATTTGTAGGTTCAGATATTGATGATATTGCTGTTAAATCTGCCAAGAATATTGTTGAGGTCAACACTGTTTTAGCCAAAAGCATTGAAGTGAGGTTGCAAGCTTCCAAATTGGATATCTTTAAAGGGATTATTCGTAAAGAAGAAAAGTTTGATTTGACGATTTGCAATCCTCCATTTCACGCATCCGCGGAAGAGGCAAATGCTGGCTCGCAGCGGAAAAATAGAAATTTAGGTAACAAGAATTACGCAAATCCAGTCTTAAATTTTGGTGGTAAAAACACAGAACTTTGGACGAAAGGTGGCGAGGTAGCTTTTGTCGGAAAGATGATTGAAGAGAGCAAGCTATTTAAAAATCAGTGCCTGTGGTTTACAAGTTTGGTTTCTAAAAGCGAAAATTTGGGCGGAATTTATGCGATGCTCAGAAGAGTAGAAGTTGCAGACGTACGTACTAGCGAAATGAGTACAGGTAATAAAATCACTAGAATTGTAGCTTGGACTTTTATGGATGAAGCAAAACAGAAAGATTGGGTAAAGGGCTGGCAATAACATTTTAGTATTGCAGAAGGCTAAGGTATTTTTAAAAAGTACAATCGAAGCTTTTCTTCCGTTTCTTTTTTGACAACACCTTATTGAGTGTTCATTATTAGTCCTTTAATTTAAAACATTTTACTGTGTTATTGGTTAGGTCTACTTTTGCGTAGCAACCTCTCATCCCTATATATATACTTTTTTTGTCCAAGTATACAACAGAGTTAGGATATAAGGATGCCCAAAATTGCTTTTTCAAGTTAATAATTTTCTGAAATTCTTTTACAACAAGTAAACCATCAAATGTTATAAATATAATCGTATCATTAATTACGACTTCTGTCATTGGTGCTCCCTCCAAATCGAGTACTTTTGACATAGCAAATTTAGTTTTCGACGTTGCTAATTTGGTTAAAGTTCCTGTATTGGTAAGCATATGTGCTAAACCACTTGTAAAATAAAGTGTGTCTTTGAATTTGAAAAATGAATTGATATTTCCTCCTGATAATCTAAAATAGGATAATTCATTTTTTGCATCTTTTACAGATGATGAAAATAATCCTATGTTACTTAGTTTAACTCGTTCTTTATTTATTTCTCCGTCGATAAATATTTGCTTAATTTTCTTATCAAAAGGTTTATAAAAAAGTCCACCACCAAATTCACCTCTATTTTTAGAAAGCAAAAGCCCATCGGAGAGTTCATGTTTAGTATCTCCGGAAGTTTCTCTTATTAGTTCTATTTTTAAAGTATCGCTATCTATGAAAACTCTTATTGGTTTTTCATATTTGTTATTTAGTTTATACCATTCAGTTGTTCCTGGAATTGGAAGTTCAATTTCAATAAAGCTTTCTTTAGTTATTACCTGTCCAAAAGATTTAGAAATTAATAATATTAAAAATAATAGGCATGTAATGGATTTCTTCATATCTAGGACGTTATTATTTTTTACCCAATCTCGTACCATACAAATCCTTAAAAATAACAGCCATTTGCCTTTCTGGATTTTCTAGTGCTTTAAAGCCAAACTGTTCGTACAAACCGTGTGCATCTAAAGTAGCCAACTGATATCTTCTCAATCCTTGCAAATCTGGGTGGAAGAGCATCAAAGCCATCAGTTTTTTAGAAAGGCCTAAGCCACGAAAATCTTCTTCCACATACACATCACATAAATAGGCAAAAGTAGCTTTGTCTGTTATCCAACGGGCAAAACCGACTTGTTGCTGTTCCTTATAGATACCGAAGCAGAGTGAATTAGCTACAGATTTCTTTACCAAATCAAAAGGTATATCTTTTGCCCAATAAGATTTCGTACTCAAATAATGATGTACCGCTTTTACATCTACCAGATTAGTATCATCAGAAAAAATAAATCCATTTTCTTTGATTTCCATTCTTTAACAGTGGTCAGGTATCAATTAACCGATTAAACAAATCTACAATTAACCTAATTTCGCATATTAATAAACTGCAAAGGCTGTCCAAAATCTTCACCTCTACACAACTGAATTACTTTTTGTAAATCATCTATATTTTTACTTTGTACACGCACTTGGTCATCCATCATAGAAGGCTGAACTTTAAGCTTGCTATCTTTTATTTTAGCGACAATCTTTTTAGCCGTTTCTTTATCGATACCTTCTTTTACCGTCACTTCTTTTCTTATCATATTGCCAGAAGCGATGGTTTCTTTGCCGAAATCCAAACTATTTGGGTCTAAATGTTGTTTCATCATTCGAGAGATGATGGAATCGATAATGGCTTTTAAGCGCATATCATCTTCCGTAAGAATAGTGATGATATTTGTTTTTTTGTCTAACTCGATGCTACTTTTAGAAGTATTGAAATCATACCTGTTCAAAATCTCTTTTTTAGCATTATTGATGGCATTGTCTAATGTTTGGGCATCTATTTTACTTACGATATCGAAACTTGGCATATTGTAGTACTTAAATTGAAAAGAATTGATAAATTTATTTAAATACAAAAAAACGCAAAAAATAGATGAAACCATCATCATTTTTAAAATAGAAAATAGTTTTTTACCCTCTAAACTTTAAACGCATGAAATCTAATAAATCTAAAACATCAAAAAAATCAGTTAATAAAGCAGTAAAAAAGCAACTGGAGCAAAGTTTAACTGAAAAATTCTTAGAAGCAGTAAAAGGCTTAGGCCATAATGCAGAAGCCATTGGTGCTGATGTTGCCAAAGCAAGTAAAGCTGTTGCGAAAAAGATTGCCAAAACATTTACCGAAGTTAAAGAAGTAGTAGAACACAAGATAGAAGACATTACTTCGTCTAAAAAGAAAGTTGCTAAAAAAGCAAAAACCGTTAAAAAAGATGTACCTAAACTAATAAGTAAGGCTGACAAATCTGCTAGCAAAATTGTGAAAAAAGCAGTTAAAAAAGCTAAGCCGGTGGTAAGTAGTGTGAAAGTTGCTGCATTGGAAACAGAAGAGAAAGTAGCTGAAGCAGTTAAAGCGCCAATTAAAAAGGCAACCACAGCTACTAAAGCCACAGTTAAGGCTGTTACCAATAAAGCAGTTAAGCCAGCTGTAAAAAAAGCACCCGCTAAAGCCGTAGCACAGAAGGCACCTGCAAAAGCCAAACCAGCAGTTGCAAAAGCACCGAGCGCCGCTGCTAAGAAAACGAATGTTAAGTAATTGATTTTTGTTAACTCACACTTAATCTTAAATTAACATAAATTTTTAAAATTTGAAAATCCCTTTTTAGGGATTTTTTAGATTTACCTAATGGCCAAAAAGAAGCTTCCATTTTTAAATAGAGAAATAAGTTGGTTATACTTTAACGAACGTGTGTTGCAAGAAGCGGCAGATGAAACTGTGCCTTTAATTGAGCGTATTAAATTCCTTTCTATTTTCTCTTCCAACCTCGACGAGTTTTACCGCGTTAGGGTAGCATCGTTAAATCGATTGGTAAATTTAAATGAGAAAGCAAAAGCACTATTAGGTTTCAACCCAAAGAAAGTACTCGATGAAATTAAAAACATCGTTGTAAAACTAGAACGTCGTTTCGAAACACTTTTTCAGGATATTTTGATAACTGAACTTGCGCAAAAGCGGATTTTCATACTCAATCATACTCAGCTGAACGTAGCAAGAGGAGAGTTTGTTCGTCATCATTTTAGAGATAAGATCCTTTCGAATTTAGTGCCTATTATGATCGATGTTAATAAGCCTTTTCCTGAGTTAAAGGATAGAGCTTTATACTTCTTTGTTCAGCTTTCTAACAATTCTGGAAAAAATAAAAAATATGCAATTTTAGAGCTTCCAGATAGCATTTCTAGGTTTTTAGTACTTCCAGAAACTAACGATTTAAAGTTTATCATCCTTTTAGAAGACATCATCAAATATTGTTTGGATGACATTTTCTACGTTTTTAATTATAAGGAAATACAGGCTTATTCAATTCAGTTAACCAGAGATGCGGAGTTGGATATCGATAAGAATATCAGTGATAAATTTATAGAAGAGCTTCGCAGAAGTATTGATAAGAGGAAGCGAGGGAAACCTATGCGCTTGCTTTACGATAGTGATATGCCTTTTGATATGTTGAGCTTTTTGGTTAGCAAATTAAAAGTAGGCGCTGATGGTTTAATTCCAGGCAATAAATATCATCGTTTTGGAGACTTTATCGCTTTCCCTAACGTGGGAGGGAAAGAGCTAGAATATCCTCCTATGGAACCATTAAAAGTTAAAAGTTTACACAGAACGGAAAGCCTATTTAAGAAAATTGCCGAGAAGGATTTTGTAGTTCATTTGCCGTACCAATCTTACGATTATATTATTCTATTCCTTAGAGAAGCTGCTATTGATCCGAAAGTTACGGAGATTAATATCACGCTATATCGACTAGCAGAAAATTCTAAAGTGGTTAATGCCTTAATTAATGCTGCTAAAAACGGTAAAGTAGTAAACTGTTTAGTAGAATTAAAAGCTCGTTTCGACGAAAGTGCCAATATCTTCTGGACTAATCGTTTAATGGAAGAAGGCGTGAACGTTAATTATGGCCTAACCGACTTTAAAGTTCACTCTAAAATCTGTTTGGTTAAACGTATTGATAAGAGAAAAACCACTTACTACGCTAACTTAGCTACGGGAAATTTCAATGAAAAAACTGCTCGTATCTATTGCGATCACAGTATTTTTACAGCAAAAACTGAAATTACTTCCGAACTAGTTAAATTATTTAGCGCTTTAAATAAGCGCACCGTTGCCAAAGGTTTTAAACATTTAATTGTATCTCCAATTGATTCTAGAAATAGAATCTACAGTTTAATTGATAGAGAAATAAAAAGTGCCAAAGCTGGTAAAATTGCTTACATGGTTATAAAAGTGAATAGCTTGGCAGACGAAGGCATCATAGAAAAGCTCTACGAAGCAAGTAATGCAGGGGTACAAATCAAATTAATCATTAGAGGTATTTGCTGCTTGGTTCCTGGCGTGAAAGAATTTAGCGAAAATATTACTGTAATCAGTATTATAGATAGATTTTTAGAACATGCCCGCATCTTTATTTTTGGAAATGGAGGCAAGGAGGAAATGTTTCTTTCATCAGCAGACTTGATGTCGCGTAATTTTGAACATCGAGTTGAAGTGGGTTTCCCGATTTTGGATGATGAAGTAAAGCAGGAAATCAAGGATATCATCGATCTCCAGTTACAAGACAATGTTAAGGCTCGAAACATAACTAAAACAAACGATAACAGATATCATAAAAATAGATTAGCTACCAAAGTAAGAGCTCAATTTCAATCTTACAGTTATCTAAAAAATAAACATCAATAAAATGCTCAGATACGCCGCCATAGATATAGGTTCTAATGCAGTACGATTATTAATTGCCGATATTACTAATAACGATAAAAGTAATTTCAAAAAAAACACGTTGGTTCGTGTGCCGCTACGTTTAGGTGATGATGCTTTTTTAGATCAAGAAATATCTGATAAGAAAATTGATGATTTGGTAAAAACCATGGTTGCTTTCAGGAATTTGATGGACGTTTATCATGTGACCAAATATTTAGCTTGTGCTACTTCTGCGATGCGTGAGGCTAAAAATGGCAAGGAGGTTATTCAGAAAATTAAAGAGCTGGCGAACATAGATATCGAAATCATAGAAGGTCAGCGTGAGGCAAGTATCATCTATTCAAACCATATTGAAGAAAACCTCGACATTAAAAAAAGCTACCTGTATATTGATGTTGGTGGTGGTAGCACCGAATTATCTGTATTTGTAAATAAGCAACCTATTGCTTCTAAATCGTTTAATTTAGGTACCATTCGTATTCTGGACAACCAAGATAAAGAAGAAACTTGGAACGAAATGAAGGAATGGATCAAGGAGCATACGAAAGATTTAAAACAAGTTGTTGGCATTGGAACTGGCGGAAATATCAATAAACTGTTTCGTATGAGTGGAGAAAAGGATGATATGCCTTTATCTTTCTTGAAACTGAGGAACATGTATAACGAGCTGAATGGCTATTCGTTGAAAGAGCGTATCTCAATTTTAAAATTAAACCAAGATAGGGCAGATGTAATTGTTCCGGCTTGTGAGATTTATTTAACAGTGATGAAATGGGCCGGAATTAAGCAGATTTTTGTACCTAAAGTTGGGATGGTTGACGGTATTATAAATATGTTAATGGAAGAGAATTTGTAGAGCCCTAATCGTCATTTCCGCATAGGTGGGAATCGTAAAGTGCTAAAAAGATAATATCGCATTAAGATCCCAGACTAAATCTGGGATGACGTTCTTGGGTGAGGAAATATTGTAGTGCGAGGTCTCCTAGGTCTAATCCCGTCATTTCGAACTTGCGGAGAAATCTTTGGGGATATAATAATCGATTTTCAAAGATTTCTCCACTTCGCTGAGCTCCGGTCGAAATGACGGGATATTAATGCTATTGCTTAATTAAACTAGCAGCAGCTTCATCAACAAACCATTGTAAATCACCATTTACAGGATTTATCAATTGCGATGGATAATTCGCAAAGTCTTTTTCTTCACCAAAAACTTTCTCTAATGCTGTAGCTTTATTTTCACCAAAAGTGATAAATACCACATGTTTAGCTTGGTTAATTAATGGAGCGGTTAAACTCACACGATTGGTGTTCAATTTCTCTACCCAAACACTAGCAACGTTTAGCTCTTCGTTATTCACCAAAGTGGTATGAGGAAAAATAGAAGCCGTGTGCGCATCATCGCCCATGCCGAGTAAAATCAAATCGAATATAATAGGAGAGTATGAGAAATGCTCATCTAATTTATTCTTGTAGTCAGCAGCGGCTTCTTCTGGAGATAAATTGGTATCCACATAAAAAATGTGACCATCCTTCAGTTCTAAATTATCGAAGAAGCTTTCTTTAGCCATTAAGCCATTGTAATCTTTCTCAAAAGGTAGAACAGTTCTTTCGTCACCAAAAAAGAAATAGGTTTTATTCCAATCAATTTTGTCTTTGTAAGTAGTTGACAAAAGTTGGTACAATCCTTTAGGCGAACTTCCGCCTGTTAATACGAAATCGAAACGGTTTTTTTCTGCTATAGCTTTATTCGCAACTTCGATTACATATTGAGCTAATTGCTCATTTAATTCGGCTTGACTTTTAAATATATTTAGTTTCATTGTGCTTTAATTTATCGTCATTTCGATGAAGAGGAACGACGAAGAGAAATCCAGCAGTTTTATAATTTAGGTGCTAGATTTCTCCTCATTCTTCGTCGAAATGACGGTTGTGGTGCTTAATCTTTAATCGGCAAAGTGAACCAATGGAAACCATCTCTGGCAATTAGTGCTTCGGCATCTTCCGGGCCCCAACTATCTGCAGGGTAATTAGGGAAGCTTAAAGATGTTTTATTCTCCCAAAGGTGAATAATTGGCATTACCAATTTCCAAGCTTCTTCCACCTGATCACCACGCATAAACAAAGTTTGGTCACCCGTCATTGCATCTAGCAATAAAGTTTCATAAGCTTCTGGAGAATCATTCTCGTAAGTTCCTTTGTAATTAAACACCATATCTACTGGATTAAGTACCATATCCAATCCTGGGCGTTTCGATTGTACTTGCAATCTGATACTTGCTTCTGGTTGAATGCTGATAATCAATCTGTTTTGTTGCCAAGTTTCTGCTACATTGTTTGAGAAAATATGATGAGGCACATCCTTGAACTGTATGGTGATGATCGACGAAGTTTGGTTCATCCTTTTACCAGTACGTAGGTAGAAAGGAATTCCTTGCCAACGCCAGTTATCGATAAAGAATTTTACTGCTGCGAAGGTTTCTGTATTAGAATGAGCATCTACGCCTTTTTCAGTACGATAACTTGGTACTTCTTTGCCTTCAACCCAACCTTTACTGTATTGACCACGAACCGCATGTGCACCAATTTCTTCTGGTTTAAATGGACGAACGGCTCTTAACACTTCCACTTTTCTATCCCTAATCTCATCTGCATTGAACGAAATAGGAGCTTCCATGCCAACCAAACAAAGTAACTGTAATAAGTGATTTTGAATCATATCACGCAAAGCACCTGCACCTTCGTAATATCCACCTCTATCACCAACACCTAATTGTTCGGTTACAGAAATTTGAATGTGCTCGATGTAATTTCTGTTCCATAACGGCTCGAATAACGAGTTCGCAAAACGGAAAGCCATCATGTTTTGAACCGTTTCTTTACCTAAATAATGGTCGATTCTATAAATCTGTTTCTCGGTAAAAATACCACTTAACAATAGATTTAATTCTTTGGCACTGTCTAAATCGTGTCCAAATGGTTTCTCAATTACTATCCTACAATTGTCTTCGTTACCAGTAAGTTTATACTCATGTAGGCACTGTGCAATTAAAGGAAATAGGTTAGGGGCTACTGCTAGATAGAAAATAACTTGCGTTTTCTCACCAAAATCGGCTTGATACTTTTCAATTTCTACTTTAAGATTTTCAAAAGTCTGCTGCGATTTTACATCTATAGAACTGTAATGGATATTCTTGCTGAATACATCCCATTTATCCTTTTTCACCTTTCCATTTCTCGAGAACTCATTAACGCTATTTAATAGTTCTTTCTGATACTTTTCATCTGTAAATGCTGTTCTGCCAGTTCCAATAATTGAAAACTGTGCAGGCATATAACCTTCGGTGTATAAATTGTATAAAGCTGGTGCTAACTTGCGTTTGTTTAAATCGCCGGTACCGCCAAATATTACAAATATGGTTGGATTAAGTTTACTTGCTTTTTTCATTGTTATTTTTCTTACCACGAAGACACAAAGAACACCAAATTATATCTTTGACATTAAGAGTACACGAAAAACACCTTTGTGTTCTTCGTGTCTTTGTGGTTTATTATTATTTTACTTTTAACTTAATTTGTTCCATTCAGCGTGAAATACTCCTTCGCTATCAATACGCTCGAAAGTATGTGCTCCAAAATAATCACGTTGTGCTTGGATTAAGTTTGATGGCATTCTACCCGTTTTCAAAGTATCGAAATAAGTAATAGCAGCCGCATAACAAGGTATCGCAATACCAGCAGAAATAGCAGAAGCAATTACATTTCTAGTATCTTTTAATCCAGCTTGAAGTTTCTGTTGGATAGAAGCGTCTTGGTATAAGTGCTGTAAATTAGGTTGTTTTTGGTAAGCCTCGTAAATATCCTGTAAAAACTCTGCACGAATAATACAGCCACCTCTCCAAATCTTCGCAATTTCTGCCATATTCAGTTCATAACCATATTCTGCTGAAGCTTTCCATAACAAGTGCATTCCTTGCGCATAAGCCGAAGCCATTGCAAAGTAGAATGCTTCTTCTAACTGATCTTCAAAACCTTCCTTATTTTCAATTTGTGCAGCTTTGCCGAAAGAACGTTCCAACTCCACACGTAAATCCTTCAATTTGGAAAGATTTCTTCCTGCTACCGAAGCATCAATGGTATTCAAAGGAACTTCTACATCCATCGCAATTTGTGAAGTCCATTTTCCGGTACCTTTAGATTTGGCTTGGTCTTTAATTTCATCAACTAACAGATTGCCAGTTTTTTCATCTTTAAATAGAAACACATCTTTCGTAATTTCCATCAAAAATGACTTTAAACGACCGTTATTCCATTTCTCAAAAACTTGTTGAATTTGAGCATTATCATAACCTAAACCATTTTTAAGAACATCGTAAGTTTCGGCCAATAATTGCATAATGGCATACTCGATACCGTTGTGCGTCATTTTCACAAAGTGACCAGCAGCACTAGGACCAATGTAAGCTACACAAGGTTCGCCGTTTACTTTCGCAGAAACTGCTTCTAACAAATCTTTCACCACAGCATAAGCCGCTTTTTCACCTCCTGGCATTAAACTAGGGCCAAAACGAGCACCTTCTTCGCCACCAGAAATTCCCATCCCAAAGAAATGGAAACCTTTTTCTTTCAGTTCTTCTGATCTTCTGGTTGTATCTGTATAATATGAGTTTCCACTATCGATAATGATATCGCCTTCGCTTAATAACGGTGTAATTTCAGCAATAACATCATCAACAATCTTACCAGCAGGAACCAATAAAATAATGGTTTTTGGAGATTGCAGGCTATCAATAAAATCTTCTACCTTGGCAAATCCCTTTAGATTGTGCGCCTTACCTTCTTCTTCCAATAAAGCAAGCATCTTCTCGCTCTTATCGTGTCCGGTTACAGAAAAGCCGTGGTCGGCCATATTTAATAACAAGTTTCTGCCCATGGTTCCCAAACCAATCATGCCGAAACTGTAGGTGTTATTCGTAGTGCTCATGTATATGTGATTATTATTATTGGTGTTTTTAATTAGATTATTGTTAGTCGTGAAGATTGGTGCAAACCAAAAACTTCTCTTTGATTTTCCAAAGTTTAGCGCCACCTTTAATCCCGTCCTGATTAGATACGATTTTAATGTTGTGGTCTAATTTAAAATTGATATTTGCCGAGTTTCCACCACCAATGTAAAGTACATCATAGTTGAAAACGGTTTTATATATTTCGATGATATATTTTAATCGTTTGTTCCATTCTTCTTTACCCACTTTTTCGAAACCTCTTTTACCGATGTATTCATCGTAGCTTTCTCCTTTAGTGATAGGTAAATGTGCCAATTCGAAATGTGGCAGCAAATCTCCGTCGAAAAGTAGGGCAGTACCAAAACCAGTTCCCAAAGTGAACACAATTTCTAAGCCTTTACCTTTTACAATGCCCAACCCTTGCAAGTCAGCATCATTAACTAATCGCACTGGCTTATCAAATAACTGGCTAATGCGGTCTGCTAAATCTACATTAGACCATTTGTTTTCTCCTAAATTAGGTGCTGTTTGTACCACACCATCTCTAACGTAACCAGGAAAGCCAACAGAAATTTTCTCGAAATCCTTTAAATCAGCAGTTAGTTTTTTAATAGTAGCAATTACCTCGGCAGGACCAGCATTTTTCGGAGTAGACTCGGATACGTAATCAGTGATGATTTTACCGTTATCGTCCAATATGGCAGCCTTAATATTTGTTCCGCCAATATCTATAGTGAGTACGTTTCCTTTTTTTGAGATTTTCTTTACCGACATAATTGTCTCTTTTATTTAGGTGCTAATCAAAGATAGCTAGTTTATAAAGGGGAAAAGTTATTTTAAAATCAAATTTCACTGTTAGTCGCAAATTCGAAGTCGATTAATTTAGGCACATTATTTACCATTGACCCTATGATCTTTTTATTGTTGATATCTTCGAAATAAAGTGCTTCTTTAGCTTTGATCTGCTTCTTTAGATTACAATAAATGTACAGGCATTTAATCCAATTGATGGCTTTCTCTTTGTCTTTCCAAAGTTGTGGATATAAAGAAACCACATTACCGTTAAACTGTATCAGCTTTTTTTCTAATAAACCTTTAACATTTGCCAATATTTTAGCGTTTTGTTCAGCCGAATTGATAGGTGCAGAATGTTTTTTGTTTGCGTAAAACATGTGGCTAATTTACTAAGAATTAATTTATAATTTACTCATAAAAGCTATTGTTTAGCCACAGATGCACAGATCTTTTAAATTGAATTTAGCAATTGAGATATGAAATTCTAATTCTGTATGGTTAATGAAATTCATGAAATAATTATGTGTGCATCTGCGGCAAAAATTAACCTCTGTTCTTTCTAAAAATGATTTTTCGCAGCTGTAAAATACCATTAGTCAAATGATGTTTCTTAGGTGTAAAAAATGGCAAGCTTAAAACTGATAGGAGTGAGATGCCCGCCGAAGCTCCAAGTGCACCGCCGTATCCATTAAAAAAACTACTGGTATTGAGATAGATAATTGCGAATACCAAACCCGATATAGCCAATTTAAAGTAGCTGTCTACGATTTTTTTGGAAACCATACCGATGAAGGAACCTCCAATAAATACCACAGGAATATTTTTTGATAAATCTGCATCTATCCAATTTGGAAAAAAATGAAATAGCAAAGCAACTAAAAGTGACAGTAAAGCTGATGATCTTACCGGCCCTTGTTTGAGCTTATGGTTTACATAAAATGTAAGCATTGCTGCAATAATTGCTGTAGTTATGATGATAAATGAGGTCATTTCTTAAACAATAAAAAAAAGATGAACGAGGTAATAGTAACGGCGGTGAAAGCAACCGTACCAAGTTTACCGCCCAATCCGTTAAATAAACTCTTCGAAACCAACAAAAGTACTCCAGCAAAGAAAGACGCAGCAAGTACAAAATAAACTGAAGAAGCGATAGCCAGACTCGTCATACCTATGAAAGCACCACAGTAGAAAGTGGCTGGCAGTTGTTTCAAATAAGCAGATTGCTTGTTTAGTAACGGTATAAATGAAGCAGTTGTGCCTACAATGCCAGCAGAAATTACTGGTCCAAGATGAAAACCATGATTCAAGAAGTAACAGGTTAATGCTCCTGCTGGCACCCAAAGCACTATGAGTATGTGCTCGTACAAATTAGTTCTATGATGTATTGGAGCTTTGATGTAGGAAATAAGCACCAATAAACAGAGAAAGATAATGATAAAAGGAGTGTAGTTACTTTGAAGCCTTTCGATAAAAATTGCTGAAAGGAAAAGCAATTGGATAATTAATGTGAGAATGATAATGAAGGTTCTAACCTTTTTTCTAGCCATTGATAAAGTTACGGGTTGTGAGTTACGAGTTATGGGCTGACTTGACCATATATATCACTACTCATCTCTAAATAAAAAACCGAAACCAAAATCCACAAAAAAAGCCCATTAAATAAATAAGGGCTTTGTTTGTTATTTCCGGCGGAGAGCGAGGGATTCGAACCCCCGGACCTGTTACAGTCAACAGTTTTCAAGACTGCCGCATTCGACCACTCTGCCAGCTCTCCGCTGCAAAAGTACAAACTCTGATCAATTCTGCAAACTTTGATTAAAAAAATGTTAAATAAATTTAAACAAGCTGAGGTAAGCCACAGATACACAGATTAAATCCATTTTAAAAATAGTTTTAGATTAAATTAAATAGGGAAGGATTACCAATATTTTAAGTAAAAGTCGGAAACGATTTACAGATTTTACTAAGTATGAAAAACGCTAACAGTGAAATTTCGGTAGGTATTTTTCACAACCTAGCATTTCTACTAATTAAAATTCAGGTTAGCTTTAAACAAAATGCATTTAAGATTATTGATTTGGCTTGGGAAATCTGTGCATCTATGGCAAAAAAAAGGTTTTAAAACAAAAAAAGTGGCCTCGAAACGAAACCACTTTTTGATGCGGAGAGCGAGGGATTCGAACCCCCGGACCTGTTACAGTCAACAGTTTTCAAGACTGCCGCATTCGACCACTCTGCCAGCTCTCCGCTGCAAAAGTACAAACTCTGATTAATTCTACAAATTAAAGAATAGGTATTTTAGAAACTTTGCTTTAAGCACTTCGTTATCAGTCTGAAAAAATATTTTAGACAGTATAATTCCACGGAAAAAGTATCAAATTATGGGTAGAAACATAAGTATGTGATTAAAAAACAACATGATTTCGATGAGATTTATTATAGAAAAACTGGGAAGCTTACAGAATTTAATACAGCAAGCTTAGAGTGCTATTTTATTTTGAGAGTTTACACCGCTACACTTCTTATGATAAACCTATAATGAAAATACTTCTTGGTACAAAGTGAACAGACTTCTTAAGTTTTTAAAACTTACAAAGTCTAAAAGAACCGTATTCATGAATTTCCAAAAAAGATTATCTATTTATTGCTTTTAAAAAGATTGAATCTAGGTCTAATGATTTTCACACTTCGTTTGGACAAATCTACACTTGCATTAAGTTCAAAGCCTATCAGTAAAATCAATGAGTTAAGATAAAGCCAAATCATTACTACCATCAAGGTGCCAATAGAACCGTAAAGCTTGTTGTAAGCACTAAAATTATTGATATAGAACGAAAATCCCCAGATGGTTAAGAAGGCCAAAATAGTAGCCAACCAAGAACCTGCACTAAAGAACTTCCATTTTTTGGCATGAGCAGGGCCGTAACGGTACAAGATAGATACGTTAATAAAATACAACATGCCTAAAAGTGCCCATTGCGTGAACTGGATTACGTAGATAGTTAAATTGCCATCATAGTTCATTTCTTTTTTCAGGTAGTTAATGGCGATTACTCCAAGTGTCATCGCTGCAATACATACAATCATAGATAGCACTAAAACCATCGTTAAAATTAATGCCACCAATCTTCTTTTTAGGAGTGACCTGGTTTCTACAATTAATGATGACTTATTGAAGGCAATCATCAAATTATGCACGCCATTAGTAGCAAAAAACATGGATAGGAAGAAACCGATGGACAATAAACTTCCGTTTTGGATATTAACGATGTTATCAATAGTGGTTTCTAGCGCATCGAATGCGTTAGTAGGTAATACTAAAGCCAACAGCGACATTAATCCTTCTTGAAAACCAATACGCTTAGGAATGTAAGGGATTAAGGTAAACAGGAAGATGATACCAGGAAAGATGGCCAGCATAAAATTATACGCTAGGGAAGAAGCTTTGTTCACTAAGGCTTCTTTTCCAACTTCACGGAAGAAAAAAGTAGCTACGGTATATAAAGGCAGGGGACTAAATCCAGGAAGCACACAAACTTTAGTCCACTCAATTAGCATTGAGTAGGGCCTAAACTTTAAAAGATGTCTGTGTAGCCACTTCACTTAGCAGGGTTAATCGTTTAATTGGTTAATTGTTTAAAATGTTATCCCGACTTTACGGACTTCCTAAGCTTATTCTAAAGTCGTAAATCAAAAGTACTGTCTTATATTTTTCATAAAGTTCTCAGGCGGTTGGCAAGGTCTACGAGTTACTTTGTCTACAAACACCAAAGTCGTTTTACCAATATTGATCAGTTCTTTCGCTTCGTTATAAATTTCATATTCTACATGTAAACGTACTGATGGCAGCTCTTTTACAATAGATTTTATAGTAAGTACTTGGTTGTATAACGCTGGTTTTAAATATTTAGATTGTAACTCCAATATTGGTAACATTACACCTTCGGCTTCCATAGAGGCATAAGTCATTCCCGAAGAAGCCTCAAAGCATTCTGTACGTGCTATCTCATAATATTGGGCATAATTACCGTGGTAAACTACGCCCATCTGATCGGTTTCAGCGTATCTAACTTTAACTTGTGTTTCGTATGTAAACATTATCTAAATATATTTCTCTTATTTAAGGCTTCTCTGTATTTCTTCGCGTTGATATTATGCTCCTGCACAGTTGCAGCAAAATTGTGGTAGCCAGAAAAATCTTCCTTCGCACACATATATAAATAGTTATTATCTTCTTTATTTAATACGGCATCAATAGCATTGATACTTGGCATATTGATAGGGCCAGGAGGCAAACCTGCGTATTTGTAAGTATTATATCTAGAATCTACTCTCAACAATTCACCTGTAACACGTTTTACTGTAAAATCATTATTGGCAAAAATAACCGTAGGATCTGCCTGTAATAATATCCCTCTTTCTAAACGGTTAAGATAAAGACCCGCAATAGTTGGCATTTCTTTATCATAAAGTGCCTCCGCATCTACTATGGAAGCCAAAATGGTCACTTTAATAGGATCTAAACCTAGCGCAGCTGCTTTTTTTCTACGTTCGTCATTCCAAAATTTTAAATACTCTGCATTCATTTTCTTGAAAAACTCTTCTCTAGAAACACTCCAATACATTTCGTAAGTATTTGGAATGAACATAGTATAAACTGTTTCTGTGGTGAAACCGAATTGCTCTACATAAGCAGCAGAATCTAACAAACGCATAAAAGCAACCGAATCTGGCTCTAAATTTTTAGCCAGTAAACTTGCTAAACCTTCTATCTTTCTAATATTTTGGAACTTTAGTTTAACCGCTTCCTGATTTCCAGCTTTCAGCATATTAATTAACGCACGGTTATTCATTCCTTCTTTTAAGCGGTACTTTCCTGGCTTTAAGGCACCTTGTAACTTCATCTTTTCTGCGGCTTCCCAGAAGGTACCGATATCATTTAATACCTCTTTATAACGTAGATCGGTCACTAAATCTTCAAATACATATCCGGTTTTAACATAAAGATATTTCTGTTTAGCAGTTACGTTTGGTGAGAAATATAGATTGTAAAATTTGAAGCTAAAATATCCGCCTACCAAAAAAGCAACAGCTAGTATAACGGCAATAATTCTAATTTTTTTCTTGTTGTTTTGATTTGTGTTCATCGGTATTATGGTTTGTTTGCAAGCGTTAAATTAATGGGTGTACCAATGCGTACCTTAGTAACACTATCTGCAGTTAATGGAAACTGAGAAATGATTACTGCATTTGCGGTATCGGTGATATTACCCTCGTATGTGATGGTGCCGATGGTTAACATTGCGCCTTTTAACGAAAATTTAGCTTCATCAATAGTAAGACCAGTTAGATTTGGCAATTCTACTTCCTCACTGCCACGACCATCGCCTAATACCAAGTTAATCCTAGAACCTTTCGGCAAGCTTTCCCCAGGTCTAATTTGTTGTCCACCGAATGAAACTTCCAACACTACATCTTTAGCAACATCTGGTTTGTAAGTGGTATCGCCTAGTTTCAAACCGTAACTTTCAATAATAGATTTTGCCTCACGAAGTGATTTCATCTCAATATCAGGGAATCTTACATTTGGGGCCTGACTGGTATTGATAGTCAGATAGATCGTTCTATTATCTTTCACAAAAGTCTCAGGATCTGGATCTTGATCGGTTACAATACCCGGCGGTTGATCTTGGATATAAACAGAGTCGATTTCGTAACGTAGACCTAGTCCTTCCAATTTACTGATGGCATCTTCAATTTTTAGTCCTTTTAAATTCGGTACATTTAAGCCATCGCCATGTTTAGTGTAATAACGAAGGCTAAAAAACGCAATTAATAGTAAACCAAAAAATGTACAAATCGCAGCGATTAAATTTCTTCTGAACGATTTGGTTTTAAGGTACTCGGTAAAGTTGCCCATTAGCAGTATTTGTTTTTATAATTGAAGTCCAAATTTAGCTTAAAAAAATATTTATCGTGAATTAAAAACGAATCTGTTTAGGGAATTTATATTTTTGACCTAGCGATAATAGAATTAATCACTTAAAACATATAAGACGTTTCGTTTGTAAGTTTTTACAGGTGACCATTTTATTATAACGATCACGATATAAATTACCATAGATAAAGACCTATATATCTATTTGGTAAAAAGTAGATAAAAATAAAATTGTTTTAAATATGAAAAAGACCATTGCATTATTAACAGGAGGAACAACAGGAGAGTGGGTTGTTTCCGTTAAAAGTGCTGCAACCATTGCTCAAAATATCGATACTACTAAATATGAAGTATATAAAATTATGCTTACCGAAAACGGTTGGTTTTATGAACCTGCTGATTCGGTAAAAATTGAGGTTGATAAAAATGATTTTTCTTTAAATATTAAAGGAAAGAAAATTGTTTTCGATGGTGTTTTTATCGTTATCCACGGTTCTCCTGGTGAAGATGGCAAGCTGCAAGGTTATTTTGATATGATTGGAATTCCTTATACTACTTGCAATGCGTTAACGAGTTCTATTACGATGAACAAGGGCTATACGAAGGCAATTGTCGATGGAATTAAAAACCTAAATATTGCCAAGTCATTACAACTTTTTAAGGAAAGCTATAGCATTGATGAGGTTAAAGCGCAACTTAAACTGCCTTTATTTGTAAAGCCAAACAATGGCGGAAGCAGTATTGGTATGAGTAAGGTTAAAAACTTTGACGACTTACAAACTGCGTTAGACAAGGCTTTTAATGAAGATACACAGGTTTTAGTGGAAGAATTTGTAGAAGGCAGGGAGTTTTCTATCGGTGTTTTTAAAACTAAAGGAGAAATTGTAGTGCTACCGACTACCGAGGTGAAAACCAAAAATGAATTCTTCGATTTTGACGCAAAATATACACCAGGCGTTACGGAAGAAATTACCCCAGGCGATATGAGTGAAGAGGAAAAGGCAAGGGTAGAGCAAATCGTTGCCGATGTTTATGTAAAACTAAACTGTCGTGGCATTGTGCGTATTGATTATTTCTTAGAGCATAATACAGGTAAATTTTTCTTCATAGAAATCAATACCATTCCAGGGCAAACCGCTACGAGCTTCATCCCACAACAAGTGGCTGCAATGGGTATGAAATTGCAAGATTTTTATACGCAGGTATTAGAAGAAACAATTTAAGCAGTTCGTTATTTCGACGAAGAATGAGGAAAGCCAAAGCTCTACGAAGTAGCTCTACGAAGTAAAATCTAGCGTGTCGTAATTAGATGTTAGATTTCTCCCTGAGGTCGAAATGACGACCGACCTGTAACAACTTTGTCAATCTTTTAAAGATTGACAAAGTTTGCAATTTACTTACTAGCGAAAAAACTCAAATGGCTTTATTTCTTAGGTGGTAAAAACCACACACTACACCGCTGTCTTTTTCCAATTACCTCTCTTGAAAATAATATAAGAAGCAATAGTAATTCCCACTTCTGCAACTGGAATGGCAATAAAAACTCCAGTAGGTCCCATGCTTAAATGTTTAGCTAAGAAATAAGCAAAAGGAATTTGGAAGAACCAAAAAGCCACAACATTGATTTTTGTAGGTGTCCAAGTATCTCCAGCTCCGTTAAAAGCGCTAACTAATACCATTCCAATTCCATACAAAACAAAACCAAAACTCAGTATCCTTAACGCCTCACTCGCCACTGCAATCACTTGTAAATCCTCTGTAAAAAGAGACGCGAATAAATGTCCGCAAGTTAAAAATAGCACCATTACTACAGCCATAAAAATCACTGAGTATTTCATAGTGACAAATACTGATTTTTCTGCTCTGTCCATTCTGCCAGCACCCATATTTTGCCCTACCAAAGTAGCGGCTGCATTGCTCAAGCCCCAAGCTGGCAACATGAAGAACATCATTAACCTTAATGCCGTTTGGTAACCTGCCGAGCCATGATCGCCGCCGGTAGTAGCTACCAATTCTGCTAAGAAAATCCAACTGCATGAGGCTACTACAAATTGTAAAACTGCTGGAGATGCAATCTTTAAAATTGCTCTAATTTGTTCTAATTGAGGTTTGATATAGGCCAACTTCATCTTCAGGTTACCACTTCCTTTTGCTAAATGATAGATCTGGAATAACACACCTGTACCGCGTCCAATAGCTGTTGCCAATGCTGCACCTGTTAGCCCCATTGCAGGTATCGGTCCAAAACCGCGTATTAAAATTGGGCATAAAATGATATTGATAATATTTGCCAGCCATAAGCTTTGCATTGCGATAGCTGCATTACCAGCACCTCTAAAAATGCCGTTGATTAAGAATAGTAACATAATTACAATGCTTGTGCCCATCATAATTCTCACAAAGATTACTCCTTGCGAAGCCGTACTTTCTGTAGCACCCATTAACAATAAAATGTCTTTTGCAAATATCAATCCGACTAAGCTGATGATAACGGAAATTGTTACTGCTAACGCAATGGTTTGCATACCAGCCTTAGAAGCTGCCTCTGGATTTTTCTCGCCAATTCTACGAGCAACAACTGCTGTAGCTGCCATTCCTAAACCCATGGCTAGTGAGTAAATGATAGTTAATACAGATTCTGTTAAACCTACAATCTGAATAGCCTCGGCGCTATTTGGCAAATGACCTACGAAATAAAGGTCTACCAATACAAACACAGATTCCATCATCATTTCCAACATCATTGGAACCGCTAAAAGAAAAATTGCTTTTCTGATGCTGATAGAAGTATAATCGATTTCAGCGCCCTTAAAAGCCTGAACAAGTACATTAAAAAAATTAGACAAACGTGATGTTGCCTGGTTTGATTGTGACATATATAAAATTAATAAAGGAATTACCATGAGATGCTAAAAGTTAGCATCATTAATTGTTTTGAGAATAGGAGTCCTGGCTTTGTTAAGCTATTCTGATACGGACTACAAAAAACTTCATGGTTCGTGATATTTTGATCACACAAAAGTAGGGAAAAAGTTGAAAGTCAGAACTAAAAATCCGAAAACCGCTAAATTTTTTAAAAAGGCTTCAATATGTTAAACTATAGAAGTAGCCTAGGCAGGTGTCTATGTTATTTGTAACTATTTTACCTTAAATCATCTTAATAGAAATCAGATACCTTGAATAAACTAGAATTACATCACATCGAAAAAAGCTATGATATTCATTCCATCTTGAAGTTTGATGAATTGAATATAAGTAACGGCATTCACTGGCTTAAAGGAGGTAGTGGAACTGGAAAGACTACATTTTTTAAACTAATCACGGGGGAAACGCCATTTAACGGCGAAGTAATTTTAGATAAAGTTAAACTACGAGACAAACCAATTGAGTATCGTTCTAAAATTTGTATTGCTTTGGCTTTGGGATATTTAACAGTTAATAAAATAGATCTTAAAAAATTAGCCTAGAAAAATTCAGATTCAATGAAAATATTTTTGAAATCAGTAACAATAATTGCTACGATAATTGGAATTCCGCTTGTTTATATGGCAATTGGAATAATGGTTTACTCAATATTCAAAATTAGTATACCACTAACTGAATCTATTTCCTTTTTAAAGATAGGAGCAATAGCATTTACTATAAGTACTTTAGTTTTATATGTTATAAGTCCACAATATAAATGGGTAAAGAAAATTAGGTTAACATTTTTAATATCGATAATAACTATAGTATTTCGAACAACGTATGTTATTTTAAACAAGTAGACAGCTCCTAAATACTATAAGCTTCAATCATTTCTGGCGTAACCTTACATGAACGCTGTGTTTTCAAATCAATCATTACATATTCAAAAACACCATCAGAAGCTATCTTTCCAGTTTTTTTGTTCAAAATTTCGAACTGAACATTACTACCTTTTTCGTTCATTTCTAAAATACCGGTTCTAATCAACATTTGGTCGCCCATTTTTAACGGACGTTTAAAAGCGATTGTAACCTTAGAAACCACCCAACCAAAACCCATTTCTTCAAATTTCTCCCAGCTCATGCCGTAAAATTTGTCCATTTGCTCGTAACGGGCAGCTAATACGTAATCCAAGTATTTGCTATTGTGAACATGGTTAAACATGTCAATATCATCTGGACGGACATTCAACTCACTTTCGAAAATGCTATACTGGTTTTGTATCATAGTGCAAAAATATATTTAAACCACAAAGACACAAAGAGTATAAAGAATTAAGTTCAGAAAACACCATATCTGTTTCGTGCCAAAACATAAAAAGGTAGAAGCTAGTTAGCATGAAAACTTCGTCAATCAGTTAACCAAGTAAACAGTTTCAACAATTAACCCATATCTCAACTTTACACCAATTCGACAATTAAACAATTCACCAATTCACCAATTAACCGTACTTTTGCTTAAATCTTAAGGAGAAATACTTTGCAATCGTTAGATATACTTATACAGAACAAAAACTTAGCTCAACCATTAAAAGATATCGCCACTAAAGTAAAAGAAGGTGTACGTATCAGTTTCGATGAAGGTGTTTATTTATACGAACATGCTGAATTAAGCTATTTGGGAATATTGGCAAATTATATTCGTGAGCAAAAACATGGTGATAGAACTTATTTCAATAGAAATTTCCATATCGAACCAACCAATATCTGTGTATACGATTGCAAGTTCTGTTCGTACAGCAGAATGATTAAACAACGTGAAGAAGGGTGGGAAATGGAAGTTGACGGTATGATTGACATCCTTAAGAAATACGATGATGAGCCTGTAACCGAAGTCCACATTACAGGTGGTGTGGTTCCAAAGCAGAACCTAGATTTCTATGCTAGTTTTTTCAGGAAAGCAAAAGCACATCGCCCTGATTTACACATCAAAGCATTAACTCCCGTAGAATATTACTACATCTTTAAAAAGGCAAAATTAAGTCACTACGATGGGATGAAATATCTTAACGAAGCAGGGCTTGATTCGATGCCAGGCGGTGGGGCTGAGATTTTCCATCCAGAGGTAAGAGAGAAAATTGCCCACGATAAATGTAATGCAGAACAGTGGTTGGATATTCACGAGCAATCTCACAAGCTAGGGATGCGCTCTAATGCAACCATGCTTTATGGACATATCGAGCAGTTTTGGCACCGAGTAGACCACATGGAACGCCTACGCCAGTTACAAGATAAAACTGGTGGTTTCCAAGCTTTTATTCCATTGAAGTTCAGAAACCAAAACAATCAAATGAGCGATGTAGCGGAGGTTTCTGTGGTAGAAGATTTGCGTAATTACGCCATTGCACGTATCTACCTAGATAATTTCGAACATATCAAAGCTTATTGGGCAATGATTAGTAGAGAAACTGCGCAGTTAAGCTTAAACTTCGGTGTAGATGACATTGATGGTACTTTAGATGATACCACAAAAATCTATTCGATGGCTGGAGCGGAAGAACAAACGCCAGCAATGAGCACTAAAGAATTAGTAGAACTGATTAAAAATGTGAAGCGTCAACCTATTGAGCGAGATACTTTGTATAATGTGGTTACCGATTACACTGACCACGTTTTTGAAGGTGAAGTGAAAGCGGCTTACTATAAATTGCCAGTAGTAAATTAATTGTAAATGAGTAAATTTTAAATGGCTGAATCTTTCAATGTTCAAGCGTTTAAAGTTTAACTAAATCCTGAAAATCTAAAAATCCTAAAATCTTGGCTAAAGAACTTTACATCATCCGTCACGGCGAAACCGAACTTAATAGATTAGGAATAGTACAAGGAAGAGGCGTTAATGCCGATTTAAATGATACCGGAATTGCACAAGGAGCTGCGTTTTTCAATAAGTACAATTCAGTTAAGTTCGACAAGATATATACTTCATCTTTAGTCAGAACACATCAAACAGTTAAAGACTTTATTGATTTAGGTTTACCTTGGGAGCAATTAGATGGCTTAGACGAATTAGCTTGGGGAGAATGGGAGGGGAAACCCAATACAGAAGAGGCTAGAGAAGCTTTTAGAGCTGTAGTTAGAGAATGGCAATTAGGTAATTACGATGCTAAATTCGAAGGTGGGGAAAGTCCAAACGAAGTAAGCGTGCGAATGGCGAAGGCAATTACACATATTAAAAACCAAAGCGATGAAAATATCGTACTTATTTGTATGCATGGCAGAGCAATGCGTTTAATATTATGTCAGTTACTTAATAAGCCCTTTAGTGATATGGAAGAATTTCCGCATTCGAATACAACTTTATACCGTCTACAATATGATGGAGACAAATTTACACTCCTCGATTCAAACAACATCTCACATTTAGAACAATTGTAAATCGTTTTGGAGAAGATTAAAATTTCTGCCGTTTCTTATACCAATACCAAGCCGTTCATTTACGGTATACAACACTCTCCAGTATTAGAACAAATCAATTTAAGTTTAGACATCCCATCGGAATGCGCTAAAAAACTCATAGAAAATCAAGTAGATATAGGCTTAATCCCTGTTGCTGCCATACCTTTCGTACGGAACGCTCAAATTATTAGTTCCTTTTGTATCGGCTCTATTGGTGCCGTAAACTCGGTATTTATCTTTTCAGATGTTCCTGTACAAGAGATTAAATCCGTTAAATTAGATTCGCAATCTCGTACTTCCAACAATTTGGCTAAAGTTTTATTGAAGAACCATTTTAAGGTTGAAGTAGAATTTACCACCGACCAATCTGCAAAAACAGATGCTATCGTTTTAATTGGTGATAGAACTTTTGGACGTAAGGAAGACTTTAACTACGTATATGACATGGGAGAAGAGTGGATGAAATTCACTGGACTTCCATTTATGTATGCAGCTTGGGTTGCAAACAAACCTATTCCTGAGGCTTTCTTGAAAGAATTTGATATTGCATTAGCAAAAGGTATTGCCAATATACCAACGGTGATTACGCAATTACCAGCTATAGATGGTATTGATATCTCAGATTATCTGCTCCACAAATTAAACTTTGAGCTTACAGAAGAGAAACTACAAGCCAAAGACATTTTTTTAAAATTAATTTCACAATTGGATTAGGGATATACCTTAGTTAGGTTACTTAGATATAACCAGTATAGATATTTCAAAAAAATATATGGATAAACCTTATTTATCAGTATAAAATCCGATTAGATAAATAGTAATCAAAAGCTAAATTGATAGCGTGTGAAGATTACAAATTAACCTCTCCTAAATTATTGCTCTAAAAGTTAATTGCTAAGCTCAGTTTTAAACCTGAAATGCTTAGAAAAAATGACACAGTTTGGCTCCGCTTTTCTATGTCATTTATTTTTACCTAGTAAACATTTTTTAACCCATATGAGAAAAACATCTGCAACCACTCTGAAAAACGCTCTTTTTATTACCCTTCTAACTTGTTCTACCACGCAAATTCTGAATGCTGCCCCAAGTGAACATTCGAATAAATTAAAAGTAGGATCTACCGTACTAACATCAAACGAAGGTAAACTACCCAATGAAAAAACCGCTAAAATTGCTGCTTTTAACATTATTGTACAGTCTAACCAAACCATCTTAAGTTGGTCTACCATTGAAGTGAAAAATGGTAAATACTTAATTTACAGAAGCGAAGACCAACACAATTTTGTTAAAATAGGGGAAAAGGAAATCGTTGCAAATGCTAACGAACCTGCGCTTTATATCTTTCATGATGAAGCACCCGCAAAAGGCTTAAACCATTACAAATTGATGCAGCAAGATCCTAAGGGAAACTTGAAAGAAGTTGCTAGCAAGCAAGTATTTTTGGATTCGAAAGAACCTAATGTGCTAAGCCATGTTCCAACTCCTAAAATAAATAGGATTTAATCAAAAGAAACAGCAGAACCGCCTACGCTATGCTTAGACTTTAGCGTGGACGGTCTGTTTTCTTAATTAACTATTACTACTATTCTAAACTTTAATGGTGATACTGTGCCAGCAAGTATTTAATTAGATTTGTGGTAGAAATAATCCCTACAATTTTTCCTTTATCTAATACGGGTAAAGCATGAAATTCCACTTTACTCATCATATCTGCCACTTCCTTTACCGTATCATGAACATCTACAGAAGCAGGATTGTGCACCATCACTTGTTCGGTTCTTAACATTTCGAAAACTGTTTCATCAACATTCTCTCCACCTTCATAAATATCTGCAAAGCTGAGTCTCAATATATCAGTTTTACTGATGATACCTACCAAGCTCCTTCCAGATACAACTGGTAAATGTCTGATATTACTTTCTTTAAGCAACGTACTAATTTGCTTTAAACTATCAGTAACATGAGCTATAACCACATTTTTGGTCATAATTTCGGAAATTGGCACACGTTGTTTCATATTTGATGTGGTTTAAATTGTTAACCAAATATGAAGAGGTTTTATTCAAGACATAGTAACACTAGTCACTAAAAAAGATGATAGTTTTTAGGGTTTTAATAGCGTAGCCACAGATGCGCAGATAATTCTCTATTAAATTGATTAAATAAATCTGTGCATCTGTGGCTAAAGATAATGAAGAAACTATGCGATATGGCTATAATAATCAACCCGTTGCATAAAATCATTTAAATCAAAAGGCTTGTTGATATAGCTGTCTGCATCACATTTTGATTTAACCTTATTCAGGTGGTTATTTCCAGACATCATCATCACTGGAATGCGATGAGTTCTAATGTCTTTCTTCAATTTAGTGCAGATATCAAGTCCGTTCGCATCTGGCAAGATAACGTCCAATACAATCATATCTGGTGTGTGTTCTTGCATTTCCTTCCAAAAGGTATTTGCATTTTTGCACACTTTAACTTCATAGAGTTCTTCCACTAACAAAAACTCAATGATGTCTGCAATGTTGGCATTGTCTTCCAACACATAGACGCATTTTTTGTCTGTCGTTTCCATAACTATCAACTTTAGTTCGATATATAAACGTAGCTTATCAATCAGTAGTTTATGTTATTTGTCCACATGTAAAGAGTTATCCACTTTCAGTATCAGATATTTAGGCAGCATAATTCACAAAAAAGGTCCGAGAATTACCCTCGAACCTGATATAATTTTGATACTTTAGTATTACTTAACTTTCTGTGGTTTTTGCTTTTTTAGCCTTAGCTGGAGCTTTTTCATCGGCGACTTTCTTTTTAGGAACTGCTTTTGCTTTCACCTCTTTAACTGGTGCAACTTCTGTTTCGGCTTTCTTTTTAGCAACTGCCTTTGCTTTTACTTCTTTAACTGGTGCAACTTCTGTTTCAGCTTTCTTCTTTGGAGCAGCTTTTGCTTTTGTAGCTATAGCTTTTTCCTCAGCTGGCGTTTCTTCAGTTTTCTTTTTTGATACAGCTTTTTTCGCTTTAACAACAGGTTCTTCGGTTACAGCTGGTGTTACTTTTGTTTCCTCAGCTGGTACTTCAGTTGCTTTTGTAGTAAGATAAGTTTCTAGAACTTGTTTTAAATAAAGATCTGGCTTCGGCATATTAACTACTGTACCAGGTTCTTTATCTTGACTTTGTTTAATGTAAGCCGATTTAATTTTACCCCAATCTTTAGAGTAAAGCTTAATAAACATCTCTACAAATTCTTCTTGGGTATATTTCTTAGGCAACCTACCTAACACTACTTGTATCTTTTCTTCTTTGCGATGTAAAATTGCCATGTCGTATTTTTAATGTACGGCAAATATAGGTAATAGTATTCGGCTCATAAAATGGTATAAAATCAAGTGCAAATAATGTTTTTTAATTGATTACATGATAGTTTTACTATTTTAGAAAAATGATATTATCTGCAAAACCACAATATTCTATTGTAATCCTTCCTCCAAAGAAAGAAATTAATTACGTAGCCGATTTAAAAAATCAATTGAATGCTAAAATAGGGTGGTACAATAGCAGGAACGCAAAGGCTCATATTACAATTTGCGAGTTTACTGCGGATCTAAGTGAATTAGACCGCGTTATTAAAGATTTAAAAGAAATTGCCAGTTACGAAACCCCAAGTTATTTAATTTTTGATGGTGTAGATAGTTATGCAAATGGCGCTGTGTATTTAAAACCCAATGCGCAAACCAAAGTTCCGTTAACAGAACTGATGGTTAGAATTCAGAAGAATTTAGGCATTACAAATCAATATAAAAGCAAGTCACCACATATGTCTATAGGAAGAAAACTGAGTGAAGAAAATGTTGAAATTGCGTTATCAATGTTCTCAAACGCAAAACTAGAATTTGAATGCAATAATTTGGTATTAAGAAAGTTCAATCCCAATAAAAAACAATACGATATTTTTATGGAGGATTTTATTTTTTTAGGGTTGCCACCTAAGCCAGAAGTGCAACAAAGTATGTTTTAAAAACTAAACGTGCCAAAAACCGCTTTTAGCTCTCAACATTGCAATATTTCTCCACAAAAACTTCAAGGCTACGGCTCAAGATGCTATCTTTACACTTTAGTAAATTTTTAAGATTTTGGCCAAAGTAAAAGAAACCGTTACCCCATTAATGCAGCAATACAATACCATTAAGGCGAAATATCCTGGTGCGTTATTGTTATTTAGAGTAGGAGATTTTTACGAAACTTTTGGCGAGGATGCCATTAAAACCGCCCAGATTTTAGGCATTGTTTTAACTAAACGTGGAACAGGACCAAATGGCGCATTAGAATTGGCTGGTTTCCCACATCACTCATTAGAAAATTACCTTTCGAAATTGGTGAGGGCAGGCCAGAGGGTTGCGATCTGCGATCAGTTGGAAGATCCAAAAATGACCAAAACCATTGTAAAGCGTGGTGTTACTGAATTAGTTACCCCTGGTGTCGCTTACAGTGATAATATCCTTAACCAAAAATCGAACAATTACTTAGCCGCTGTTTACTTCGAGAAAACGGCAATGGGTGTTGCTTTTTGCGATATCTCTACTGGCGAATTTTTGGTTGCCCAAGGTAGTGCCGAATATGTAGATAAGCTTTTACAAAGCTTTAAGCCTACAGAAGTGGTATTTCAGAAAAGTAAGCGCAATGATTTTACCACACTTTTTGGAGATAAATTCTATACTTTCCATATTGATGATTGGGCCTTTACAGACGATTATGCTACGGAAGTTTTAACCAAACATTTTGAGGTCAACTCTTTGAAAGGATTTGGTGTAGATAAGTTAACGGCGGGTATTGTGGCCGCAGGTGTAATACTTTATTACTTAGGCGAAACCGAACATAGAAATCTTCAACATATTACATCAATTTCTCGTGTTGAGGAAGAAAAATACATGTGGTTAGATCGCTTTACCATCCGAAATTTGGAATTGGTAAGCTCGGCTAACGATAATGCTGTAACCTTATTTGAAGTTTTAGACGAAACCTGTACACCAATGGGTGCTAGGCTGTTACACAAATGGATCATTATGCCGCTAAAAGAATTGAAACCAATTCAAGAGCGTTTAGGCATGGTAGATTATTTGGTGAAAAACGAAGTGCTTGCAGACGAACTTTTGCAGCACATTAAACCTATCGGAGATTTAGAGCGATTGATATCCAAAGTTGGTTTACAAAAAGCTGGACCGCGGGAATTACTACAACTAAAACGTGCTTTAACGCATACCGAAGAAATTAAACGTCTAGCTGAAGAAAGTAAAAATCCATATTTAGAGGTTTTAGCTTCACAGTTAAATCCTTGCAATACTATTAAAGATAAGCTGGAAAAGGAATTACAACCTGACCCGCCCGCTTTATTAATTAAAGGAAATGTAATTGCGGATGGCGTTGATGAAGAGCTCGATAGATTGCGTAAAATCGCTTTTGGTGGTAAAGAATTCTTAGTAGAAATTCAACGCCGAGAGATAGAAAACACTGGAATTCCATCTTTAAAAATATCGTTTAACAACGTTTTTGGTTACTATTTAGAAGTTACGCATACGCATAAAGATAAAGTTCCAGAAAGCTGGATACGTAAACAAACTTTGGTTAACGCAGAACGATACATTACCCCTGAACTAAAGGAATACGAAGAACAAATTTTAGGTGCCGAAGAAAAAATACAAGCCATCGAAGTTCGTCTATATAACGAATTGATGTATCAGGTTGCCCATTTCATTAAGCCAATCCAGTTAAATGCTTATTTAGTGGCTCAACTAGATGTCTTACTTTGCTTTACTCAATTAGCGGTTAAAAATTACTACACCAAACCAGAACTTAATAATAAAAAGGAACTAGATATTAAAGGTGGTCGTCATCCAGTAATTGAAAAACGATTGCCAGTTGGAGAAGAATACATTACCAATGATGTGTATTTAGATAATGACACCCAGCAAATCATGATGATTACCGGTCCCAACATGTCGGGTAAATCGGCAATTTTACGCCAAAGTGCGCTAATTGTACTGATGGCGCAAATGGGATGTTTTGTACCAGCGAAATCAGCGACGATTGGTATTGTAGATAAGATTTTCACTAGGGTAGGTGCATCGGATAATCTTTCGAGTGGAGAAAGTACGTTTATGGTAGAAATGAACGAAACCGCCAGTATCTTGAATAATATCTCTGATAGAAGCTTGATTTTATTGGATGAAATTGGTCGTGGCACGAGTACTTATGATGGTATTTCTATTGCTTGGGCAATTGCAGAATATTTGCACGAGCATCCAACGGCGAGACCAAAAACCTTGTTTGCTACACACTATCATGAGCTTAACGACTTAGAAAACACCATGAGTCGTATTAAGAACTTTAATGTTACCAGTAAAGAATTACAGAATAAGATCATTTTCTTACGTAAGTTGGTTCCGGGCGGCAGCGAGCATAGTTTCGGTATACAAGTTGCTAAAATGGCAGGTATGCCCACAAAACTAATTGGTAGAGCAAACGAAATTCTTAAACGTTTGGAGATAGATAGAACGGAAGGACAAAGCATTAAAGACAGCATCAAGAAAGTTCAAAATCAGGCTTATCAATTACAGATGTTTGCCATTGATGATCCTGTTTTGGTAAAAATCCGAGATTCGCTAAATAACTTAGATGTAAATGTTCTTACACCAGTAGAAGCGCTTTTAAAGCTGGACGAGATTCAAAGATTGATAAAGAATTAAATTCTCATTTCTCGTCATTGCGAGGCACGAAGCAATCCTAAAGCGATTGTTTTCTAAATATAGTTAAGATTGCTTCGTGCTTCGCAATGACGTACATTTTTTATATTTGAATATGCAGAAAAGATACTTAGTATATTTTAGTTTATTTTTGATGCTATTGGTAGCTTCCTGCGGTTCTAGGCGCCATACTAGCGACACCAAAGCTGCACGTGCTGCAGACGCCATGGCAAATCTGAAAAGCAAGCCACTTTACCGCTTCATTAACAATTGGACTGGAGTTAGGTACAAATTAGGTGGCTTAGACAAAAGTGGAATAGATTGTTCGGGTTTTGCACTTTTGCTTCAAAGAGACATCTATGGCAAATCACTTCCCCGTAGATCAAGAGATCAGGCTGACGCCATTAAAAAAAGAAGTTTAGAGAATTTAAAAGAAGGCGATTTGGTTTTCTTCGCCTTTGGTGGGCGTGAGGTAGATCATGTTGGCGTATATTTAAACAGTGGATTTTTTGTACACGCTTCTACTACCAGAGGTGTAATTGTAGATGATTTAACCTTACCCGTATACCAAAGAGCTATTGTTAAAACTGGAACTTTGAACTAATGAGAAAATATTTATCTGTAATCATTTCTTTAATTTGCTTAGCATTACCCGTTAAATCACAAGAGATTAAAAAAGTAGGAGATACCCTTAACAATATCCAACTTAAAAGTACCAAAGGCGATAACTATGACCTTAACAATCAAAAATCGAAGGGCTGCATCATCGTATTCATGACACCAAGCTGTGATCATTGTATCGCCTATGAAAATAGAGTATCAGCGTTGCATGAAAAATATAGAAAAAAGGGATTTCCTGTAATTGCAATTGGTCCCTATGGAGATAATGAAAAGGATTACCCTTATGATGCAATGCCAGCCATGAAAAAACTTGCAGAGGAAAAAGCTTTTAGTTTTCCATACTTAGCTGATGAAAAATTCAAGTATACTTGGCTATTTGAGATTAAACAAACGCCTAAAGCCGTTGTTTTAAAGAAACTTAAAGAAGGTTATTTGGTTACCTATATCGGCAATATAGATAATGAACCAGATGAAAAACACGTACCTACCATGAAATATGTGGAAGACGAAGTGGATAAGTTATTAGGAAAATCAGTTCAATAAGTAATTAGAGCTATGCAAAAGTTTATCGTAACAATTCTATTAATTTTAATGGGACATAGTGTTAATGCACAAGTTAAATTGCTAACTTTAAATGAATTAGAAGAAAGAGTAGCCAAAGGAAAGGATACTACTTATGTGGTAAATTTTTGGGCAACTTGGTGCGGTCCTTGTGTAGAAGAACTACCATATTTTGAAAGGCTGAACAATGAAAATGCAAAGAAGCCATTTAAGGTCATACTGATGAGTTTAGATTTCAAATCGAAACTGAAGACGGATGTATTGCCTTTTGTTGCTAAACATAAAATCAAGTCGGAAGTTTTTGTAGTGAACGAAACAGACCAGCAAAAATTTATTGACCGTGTAGATAAAAACTGGTCGGGCGCATTACCCGCTACACTAATTTTAAATACTGATAAAAAAGTACGAGCATTTTACGAACAAGCATTTACATATAGTGAACTATCAAAGGCCGTAGAAACTATTAAATAAAATAAACGAACCACCTATACATTTTAGTCTTTATTTTCTTACGTATCTAAGGTGGTATAAAAATTCATCAATTAAATAATTATCGATATGAAAAAGTTATTATTAGCATGTTTAACCATATTTCTGGCAACTGCAGTAAACGCCCAAACCGGTTATCAGGTAGGCGATTTAGCATCTGATTTTAATTTAAAAAATGTAGATGGAAAGAATATATCCTTAGCAAGCCATAAAAATGCAAAAGGTTACATTGTTGTATTTACTTGTAACACTTGTCCAGTTTCTAAAGCTTATGAAGCTCGTGTAGAAGCCCTAAACAAAACGTACGCTTCAAAAGGATATCCTGTGGTAGCAGTAAATACTAACGATCCTGTTGCTTCTCCGGGCGACACTTACGAAAAAATGCAGGAGAGAGCGAAGGAAAAAGGGTTCAGCTTTGCTTACTTATTAGACCCAAACCATACATATACCAAAAAATATGGCGCACAGCGTACACCTCACGTATTTGTGTTACAAAAAACAGCAAAAGGTAACGAGGTTGCTTACGTAGGCGCAATTGATAACGACCAACAAGAGGCAAATGCGCAAAGAGATAATTATGTGCAAAATGCCGTAAATCAATTGTTAAAAGGGGAGAAGCCAAGTGTGGCATCAACCAAAGCTATTGGCTGCACCATTAAATGGAAAAAGGAAGTAAGTAAATAGTTTTCGTTTGAATAAGGATAAAAGAGCAAAGAATAAAGACGTCGTCATCTCGACCGAAGTGGAGAGATTTTTGAAATTGTTATACATTTTCAAAGATTTCTCCATTTCGTTTTACTTCAGTCGAAATGACGAAAATTACTCTTTAGTCTTTTTCAAAACCAAAATAATTCTAATTCTATCGTTACTCGCTACTTCATTTACAAAATTCTCGAAAGCTTCATAATCGCTAGGTTCGAAAATACCATCTTCCATCATCAGTTTTCTGTAGTAAAAAAGCTTACCATTTTTCATTTTTATTTCGGCTTGGTACTGTCCAAATTTGCTTTCCAATACTATTGTTTTTGGTAACAAAAAAGGTAAAATACTTTCATCCAATTTAAAGAAAATGCTATCTATATCTGTATAACCACGTTTCATTTCCAGTGGTAAGGTTCTATTACGCACTGATGGAACCGAACGTTTTAGATTAAATACATTTGGAGTAAGGCTGATTCTCTGGTTGCTTGCAGTCGCATAACTGTCTATAGTTACAGCTAATTTCTCAGTAAAACGCGGAACATCATTATCCGCCACTAAATCTATTGAAGTAAATTCTATGTTATTAATGTCATAGAGATATTTTAACTGCTTTTGCTTTTCCGAAGGAGATTTCTTGGTTAAGAAGTAGTGATTATCAAACTGCGAACCTTCAAATGTAGTTGTCAAACTTCCAGATATCTTTCCATCTTTTGATAAAACTAATGTTGCATTACGTATCTGGCGGCTTATAGCTACTTCAAACTTTGGCGTTTTCATCAATCTTCCCCCATCTTTGGTACAAGCCAAAACCCATCTATCATCAGTAAATGAGCCTAAATAACCAAAAGGCGCATCCTGACTAGTACATTCTAGCCAAGTGGTATCTCCATTTAGTGGCAAACATAAAATGATATGGTTACCTTGCTCCATACTGGCAAATGACGGGAGCAGATCTATTTTTTCTTCTCCTGCCTCAACTACACAATAGTAAGATTCAATACCAACCGCTTCTAGCAAAGCTTGCATGTAATTTACTAAAGCCTTACAGTCTCCGTAGCCTAATCTATCAACTTCGGCAGCTTTTATCGGCTGAAAACCGCCAATTCCTATTTGTACGCTAATGTATCGAGTCTTTTTTTGAAAATATTCATAAATCTTTTTAGCCTTGGCTTTATCGCTGGTCTCATCCTTAACTAAATCTTTAATTAGCTGAACGGTCTCGACTGATAAAGCACGTCTATCTTTCAATAAATAATCATAGCTTAGTTTCCCTAAACCTTTCCAATCCGTATAGTTTCCTTTAAAATTATAATAGCTGAAATTTTTAGGAGCTGCCTTAACTGACGTAAAATAAGCATCTGGATTAGGAGAATAAGGTTCGTGTTTTATGGCATGAAGCTCTTCAACTTTCCAAATACTACTTTTTTGTTTCTCCAAACTAAGCTGTTCAGGATTTCCTTTATAATTTTTGGCTAAAAAACGAACTTCATCTAATGGATTACAAATGAACTGATAGCTACTTTTTTCTACAGAAACATCAAATCCAGAAACGGGTTTCCACTCAGGTATAATCAGGTTTTGCTTATTTCTAATTTCGTAAGTGTAAGCTATCGTGTAAGGATAATTATTAACTTGTGGAATATAATATTTCACTCTACTATCTTCAAACAGTGAAAAGTCGTTAACAGCACTTTCATCCCTAAAATTACTCAAAGAAAATTTTCCAATCTGCTTACCAAACTCATCATAAATTTCGCCCTTCGCATATTTAATAGAAGTATTCTTGTCATAAAACAAAGCCAATTGCGCTTGTCTATCGCCATTTTTATTAAGTACCGTGATTACCTTATTTATACTTATGAGCACATTATCAGATGAACGCATATCGATAACCGTTTTGCTATCTCTAATAACCGCATGAGCTCTATTTTTTAACGCTGTTGGAATTTGCTCTGCAGCATAATGTTGTGCTTTGGTTAAAGATGAAATTAACAGCAAGGCGTATATCAAATTAAACAACTTCATTATTTAGTTTTTGCTATCAATACATCCGATTTTTGAGCTTGAATAATTCGATTATAGAATTCCTTTAGGTAATGATATTCTTCTGACGTATAAATAGCCTTGCTGAATAGCAATTGCTGGTTAACGGTTAAACTCTTATCTAACAAATTAGTTTGCAGTAAATATCTTCCACCTTGATTAGGCAATCCAATAGATACATCCTTTGGTTGTTCTTTTAGCAGAAAGTTATCAGGTAGAGTGATATGAATGGAAATTCTCTCTTCACTGGCCGTACCTAAATCTACAGGATAATTTCTTTCATTCAATTTAAATGGATTTTTTCTAATAGGATTGATGAAAAATGGGTTGAAATGATTCTCATTTTGTCCAGAGTTAGCTACGTTAAACTCCACTTGGTATTCTTCTATTAGTGCATTTTCAACACTATCAATATTAGCTATTTTGTAATTTTTAATCTTAATATTGGTTAAACGTTCATCTAGTTTCTCAACGTATTCATCAACGGATGAATATTTTTTGATCTCCTTCCTATTGCTGAAAGCATTAAAACCAGAACTAATAGATGTAATGGTGCCAACAATTTTTCCATCTTCGGTCATTTTTCCAATTAAACTATGAGTGCTAGCGCTTCGTTTTGCAGCCTTCATATCCATCCAATAAGACGATTTTTTTAAGTTAATTACCCTTCCTTGATCGTTAATGCATCTCAAGGGCAATAAACCAAACGGTGTTAACGGCTCGGTAGCATCTAGCAAATAACTAGTTTCGCCAATGTTTACTTTAGCTACCACATAATTAAAATCACTGATGATAGGATACAGCTTATTAACTGTACCATTATCTCTAGTGGAAAGTATCACTGCTTCGACGTCAAAGTTAGCTGCTGAAAGTGCAGAAATCAAAGCAAAATTGATATCTGCCACATTTCCACTTCTTTGGTCTATAACTTCTTTGACACTGGTTTCACTATATTTCCCATAGTAATTATTCCACTTTATTTGCTTTTTAATATACTCGAAAATTGCTTTTGCCTTTTGTAATTCATCGGTGCTGTTTCCAATTACATTTGGGATAATAGTTTTAAACACATCCTTTCGCTTCATTTGACCGCCAAACTCTCTTTTAGTGGTCAATTCATAGTCAATATCTTTCCAAGACTTGGTGTATTTTTGAGTAGATCCAGTTAAATAATGTACTTCCGAAAGTTCAAAATAGATAGCAGACTTATAATTACTAGGAGCTGTCATATAGTCTTCCTCTAAAAATGCCGGCACATTTTTCATGTTATAGGTAAGCTTAGAACAATCCATATCCTTTCCGGCAACACGCAAACAGCCAGAACTTAATTCTGATTTATTATCCGTTAACTTATAAAATCCTCTCAACGATACATTATAAGTATAATTAGCTGGAATAAATGCTACATAAGTACTATTTACCTTAGGCAGGTCAGACTGAAAATGCCAAGTCCTAAAATTGAATAAATAGGGGCTTTCTATCGTGTACTGATATTCGATGATGGAATTTTCTTTGATATTAGGCAGTGTAAATTTGTTTAATGTAAGATACTTAGATTTCGCTTCTGTAAAAATGGCTTTATTAGACATTTCAGTTTCCTCTAGCTTCCCACTAACTTCGTTAAAAGTAGCAGCCCTGATACCTGATATATATTCCTGTTCCTCATTACCATTTCCACTTTTATGGATTGGAATGGCAATATTTGCCGCTTCAAATCCTTCCTTATTAAAAATTTTAATTCGTACATGGTAGGTGTGGATTAATTTCATATGACCAGTTTCAGAATCGAATGAAAAATAAGTAGTTCCATATTCATTCAGATATACAGCATTTGCATTGCTGTCAATTTTCTTTCTATCGAAGCTATAATCTTCATTGGCTATTTTCCCAAATTCAAAATCTTGCGAAATAGCAAATAAAGGAATTAAAAAAAGTATAAGAATAAGAGTTTTGCGCATAAACTATTTAGATGAAATGAAACTGCAATTTAACGCATGCAATGGAATTATTTAACATTTTTTACAGCTTTTTTAAGTTAAAAAGAGAAAGTACGCTAGGTTTTTAGCAAATTTGGCTTGAATATATTCTAGTATGAAACTGATACCAACAATTTGTTGATTGGACTCTCATCATACCATGAAAAAATATATAAACTGATGAAATTAAACTTAAAACGTCCGTTAGCATTTTTCGACCTTGAAGCCACAGGCATAAGTGTTGGAGTAGATAGAATTGTAGAAATTGCGATATTAAAGGCAATGCCAGACGGTTCAGAACAAATATTGGTTAAAAAGATTAATCCTGAAATGCCAATTCCTTTGGTGACTTCTTTAATTCATGGCATATACGATGAAGATATTAAGGATGCCCCTAAGTTTGGGGATATTGCTCAGGAAGTAGCAGATTTTATTGGTGACGCAGATTTAGCTGGTTACAATTCCAACAAATTTGATATCCCAATGCTATTGGAAGAATTTTTAAGAGTTGGTGTTGATTTGGATATGAGCGACAGAAAGTTCGTTGATGTGCAAAACATTTTCCACCAGATGGAACAACGCACTTTAAAAGCAGCTTACAAATTTTACTGTGCTAAAGATTTAATTAATGCACACTCTGCAGAAGCTGATATTAGAGCAACTTATGAGGTTTTACTGGCACAACTAGATAAATACGAGAACACTGAATTTGAGGATAAACAAGGAAACATTTCAGTGCCTGTGAAGAATGATGTAGAAGCGCTACATAGCTTTACCAACATGAATAAGTCGGTAGACTACGCTGGGCGTATGGTTTATAATGAAAGCGGCGAAGAATGCATCAACTTTGGAAAGCATAAAGGTAAAACCGTAGAAAGTATTTTTAATACTGAGCCTAGTTATTACGCATGGATGATGCAGGGCGATTTTCCTTTGTTCACCAAGAAGAAATTAGAAGAGATTTGGAAGCGTTGGAGTGCTAAAAAGGATGAAAAGAGACAAGCTCGTCCTCAACAAGCACCTGCACAAAAAAGTAATACAAATACTCCGCCCAAAAAAGTTGAGCCGGCTAAACCTGTTACCAACGATATGTTGGATCAGTTGAAAATGAAATTTGGAAAATAATAAATAGTGATCAGTCGTCAGGTATTAGGTATCAGTCTTGATGTATCTAATTATAACTGACACCTGACCACTAATACCTGACCACTTAAAATGACCTTCGAAAATAATTTAGCTTTTGCTCAATCGATGGATCAACGAGATCCATTGAAAGAAATGCGAAATGAATATCTGTTTCCACAACAAAACGGAAAACCTTTTATTTACCTGTGCGGTAACTCTTTAGGATTACAACCTAAAGTAGCAAAAGAAGTACTAGGAAAACAATTAGATAACTGGCAAAACCTAGCAGTAGAAGGCTGGTTTGAAGGTAGCGAACCTTGGATGTTTTACCACAAAGAACTGAAAAGATTAATGGCTCCTATTGTTGGTGCAACAGAGAAAGAGGTTTGCCCAATGAATACCTTGACCGTTAACTTGCATTTGCTGATGGTGAGTTTTTATCGGCCTACGAAGGAAAAATTTAAAATTATCATGGAGGCCGGTGCTTTTCCTTCCGACCAATATGCGATAGAAAGTCAAGTGCGTTTTCATGGTTTTGATCCTAAGGAAGCAATTATTGAAGTTGCTCCTAAAGATGGAGAATACACGTTAAAAACTGAAGATATCATTGCTGAGATTGAAACGAACGGCGATGAAATTGCTTTAGTGCTTTTTGGTGGTATAAACTACTTCACTGGACAGTTGTTCGATATGGAAGCCATTACGAAAGCAGGCCATAAAATTGGTGCAAAAGTAGGTTTCGATTTGGCACACGCGGCAGGAAATGTTCCATTACAACTGCACAATTGGGAAGTTGATTTTGCATGTTGGTGTTCTTACAAATATCAAAATGCAGGTCCCGGAGGTATAAGTGGCATTTTTGTGCACGAAAAGCATTGTTCAGATCAATCTTTACATCGCTTTGCGGGCTGGTGGGGTTACCAAGAAAACAACCGCTTTTTAATGGAAAAAGGTTTTGTACCAGAAGCCGGAGCAGATGGCTGGCAAGTGAGCTGCACACAAGTAATGCCGATGGCTTTATATCATGCTTCGTTACAATTGTTTGAGCGAGTTGGTTTCATGCAGCCTTTAAGAGAAAAAAGCAAAGTTTTGAGTGCTTACCTTTTCTACATTATTGATGAAGTAAACAAAAACTTAGGTTTTGAGCAATTTAAAATCATCACGCCAGAAAATGTAGAGGAGCGAGGTGCTCAAATTTCTATCATCGCTAAAAATGATGGTAAGAAGATCTTTGACCACTTGGTGAAAAATAATGTACTAGGAGACTGGAGAGAGCCAAATGTGATTAGGTTAAGTGCTGTGCCTATGTACAACAGCTTTGAAGATGTTTTTAAAACTGGAGAATTACTATTAGCTGTAAGCAATGATTAACTATAACCCAAAAGAGTGGATTAATTTTATATTCCTTTTCCACAAAGCGGATACTTTTTATAAGCTATGGAAATTGATGCTGAGCGTCGCCTTCTTCTCTGGAATTATTGCATACCTAGAACTCAACCATATCAAACTTGCAGAAACTTCTTATATCAAAAATGTAGGCATGATGCACAGTTTATTAGGTTTCGTAATTTCGATGCTTTTAGTTTTTAGAACTAACACGTCTTACGACAGATGGTGGGAAGGTAGGAGATTGCTAGGCAGTTTGGTAAATGTAAGCAGAAACTTCGCCATTAGGCTAAATGCGCTTAATTTGAGTGCAGAAGATAAAGAGTTCTTTAAATATGCTATCCCGAAATATGCATTTGCCCTGAAGGAACATCTTCGTGAAAAACAATACTTCGGCAAGAATAGTATCTTAATAGAGATTGATGGTGGAAAACATATTCCAAACCAAGTTGCGGTAAGTATGACCAATAAGCTTTTTGATTTAAATAGAGAAGGCAAAGTAACTGGAGAACAACTAATCACACTAAGTACAGATAGTACTCAATTTACCGACATTTGCGGTGCCTGCGAACGAATCAAAAATACCCCAATTCCTTATTCTTACAGTGCTTTTATCAAAAAATTCATCTTCGTTTATGTAATTACCTTACCTTTCGGATGGGTATTTAGCTTAGGCTATTTTGTGGTGGCAATTGTACCTTTCATCCTTTATGTGTTGGCCAGTTTAGAGCTAATTGCTGAGGAAATTGAAAACCCATTCGGTACCGATGCTAACGATTTACCTGTAGATGAAATAGCAAATAATATAGAGAAACATGTAGGGGAGATATTAAGTTGAAGGTTAACTGTTGAAATTGTTTAATCGTTTAAGTGATACCTAGCTCCTGATACCTGACCACTTCCAATGATCAAAATTGCCTATCACCCCATATATGCACATCCATTACCAGCGGGACATCGATTTCCTATGGTGAAATATGAGCTGATACCTGCGCAGTTATTACATGAAGGAACGATAGAAGAACATCATTTATTTGCTCCAGAGCCTACTACAGAAGAAAATATTATCACCACCCATGACAAAGAATATTGGAACCAGCTAAAAAATTTAACACTTCCCTACAAAGAGCAACGCAGAATAGGTTTTCCGTTGGATGCGCAGTTAGTAGAACGAGAAATTAGAATAGCCCAAGGAACAATAGATGGCGCTACTTACGCACAGCAAAATGGTGTTGCTTTTAATGTGGCTGGTGGTACACATCATGCTGGCAGCAATTGGGGCGAAGGTTTTTGTTTACTGAACGACCAAGCTATCTCAGCTAATTATCTGCTCAACAATAATTTAGCAAAGAGGATATTAATCATTGATCTAGATGTCCACCAAGGTAATGGTACTGCCGAAATATTTGAGAATGAAGAACGAGTTTTCACTTTTTCAATGCATGGCGATAAAAACTTTCCATTCCGAAAAGAAAAATCAGATTTAGATATTCCATTGGCCGATGGAACCAATGACGAAGATTTTCTTAATATTTTGAACGAAAAACTTCCGGCAATTATCAAAAAACACGATCCAGATTTTGTGTTTTACCTTTCTGGCGTTGATGTTTTAGAAAGCGATAAACTCGGCAAGTTATCGCTAAGCAAAAGTGCCTGCAAACAACGTGATCAAATTGTTTTTGAAACTTGTATTAAGCTTGGCTTACCTGTGCAAGTAAGTATGGGAGGAGGCTATTCTGAAGATATTAAAATCATTGTAGATGCTCATTGCAATACCTTCAGAACAGCGTTTGATTTGTTTACTTAGTAATCTTTCAAATTTTAGCAGACCCTGAAATAAGTTCAGGATGACGTTAACGAGCGGTCCGTCATGCTGAATTTATTTCAGCATCAGTTTTACAGCTTGATCTCCAATGCTTTAGCCTTAAGATTGCTTCGTGCCTCGCAATAACGGTAACTACATTAAGATATGATTGTTATTCGCTACCAAAGGCTCTGGCAAATTGTCCTCACCTAACATATCACGCAAATCAATCTCAATTGCCCTGCTCATAGAAGAAATAGGCACATCGTTAGCACTTCCCTCAAATGGATTTTCAGTGCTTTCGCCAATTTGTTCTAAAGTGAAAAATACCCAACCTACAATAACGCTAATGGGGATAGTTAACCAAACATAATCTGATCCTATTTTAGAAAATTCGCTTAGAAAGCCAAGCGGTAGTACCATTGAAAGCAGATAAACAAACATTACATTGATACTGGCAAACTGTCTTGGGTAAGGAAAATTCTTGATGCGTTCATTTTTACCTTGCTGATCATAAAGTTCTTTCAGCAAAGCCTGTAACTCAACATAGTTCAAATCACTTATTTTCCCTTGCTCATTTAAAGAACGTAAATGTGTTGATTGTAACGCTAAAATCTGAGCTGCTTTATTTTTTTTCTTTAAAATGAATTCTAGTTCTTCAACGCTGATATATTTTTGAAGTTCATCGGCTAAATCGCCTTCCCATTCAGGCACTTTATAATATTGTAGGTACTCTCTATTATAACTTCTAGTCTTCACATTTTCCCAAGGTCTGCTTTCCCTCAACTGAAAACGTAGTGCCGTAAGCCATGCAAAGTGACGATAGATTAACTCTTGATGTAATGCTTTTTCATTTGCAGTATCTCTAATCATATCTTTTACCATGATGCCCCAAGCTCTACTGTTATTTACAATTGCTCCCCAAATCTGTCTGGCTTCCCACAACCTGTTATAAGTTTGCGTATTTCTAAAGCCAGCGATAAAAGCAGTGGCTGTGCCTACCAAGGCCACAGGAACCCAAGGAATGGCTAACCATTTCAGTTCAAAAAAATAAAATAGGGCAGTAGGAATAGCACTAATCACAATCAGGTAATAAATCTTCTTCCTTGTCCATGGAATGAAATGTTGTAGTTTATATAATCTTCCGCTATTCATCTGCTAATAGTTAATGGCCTGCACCAGTAATTTTTAATTCGTTTAAATCGAGCTGCAACTCTGCTTTTCTAATTTCCTCATCACTAAAGAACTTCTCTTTACGCAGTTTAAACAACTCTTTTCTTTGTTTGGCATAAATTCCGAGTAATACATGCTGATAAACATGAATTTCTTCTATTTCGGTTTCATTGCATTCCAAGGAAGCAAGTTGTCTTCTACCTTCAATTACGCTAGATTCTAAACCGTCTTTATAAAATCCAATCAGTTCGTTCTCTTTAATTTTATCTAAGTGATGTTGGTTAATTACTGCCAATGCCAGTTCGTCCAACTTTAATTGAATACCAGTTTGTTGTTCTTCGCTACGTGCAATTTGATCAATCTCTTTCAATTTAATAAGTTTAATGATAAAAGGTAGCGTTAGCCCTTGTACCACTAGTGTAATAAAAATAACCACAAAGGTGATGAATATAATTAGGTTACGATGTGGGAAAGCAGTACCATCTATCAACAAAGGGATAGACAATGCGGTAGCCAATGAAACCACGCCACGCATACCTGCCCAACCAATTACCAGCGGACCTTTCCATCCTGGCGAAGGATCTTTCCTAATTTTAGCACTTAACCATCTTGGTACAAAAGCGGCAGGGTAAATCCATAGAAAACGCAGAGCGATGGTAATGCGCTAATAATCAATCCGTATCTGATACCATCCCAAATAGAGTATTCGCCCAAACCATGAATAATTTCTGGCAACTCTAAGCCTATCAAAACGAAAACCAAGGCATTCATTACAAAAATGAGGGTAACCCAAACGCCTAACATATTTAGTCTTGTGCTACCCGTTTGGAAAATTTCGTGCGAACGCCAAGAAATAAACAGACCGCCCGTAACTACTGCCATTACGCCAGAGAAATGAAACTGCTCTGCCGCTAAAAATAAAATATAGGGCGTCATTACCGTTAAGGCGGCATCTATGGCGGGTGTGGTAGGCAAAAACCTATGGATAAAGTACATGATGTGTGCACCGACTAACCCAACCACAATGCCCATTCCAGCCATTAAAAAGAAGTCGCCAACAGCTTCGTGCATAGAAAAGGTACCACTAATTACTGCAACTAACGCAAACTTGAATACAATAAGTGAGGAGGCGTCGTTCACCAGACTTTCGCCCTCCAAAATAGTTAGTATCCTTTTGGGCACTTTCATTCCTTTAAGTACAGTGGCTGCCGCTACCGCATCTGGCGGAGAAATAATACCGCCCAATAAAAATCCAAGTGCTAAAGTAAACCCAGGAATTAAGGATGAAGAGGTATAAGCAATGACTGTAGAAGTAAAGAATACCAGTCCGAAAGCCAGCAGAGCAATTGGTCGTTTCCATTTCCAGAAATCATTCCATGAAGTATACCAAGCTGCTTCATAAAGCAAAGGCGGCAAAAATATCAGGAATATTAAATCTGGGTCGAGGTGTAGAACTGGCATACCAGGAATAAAACTGATTCCTAAGCCAGCTATGACTAGGAAGATAGGGTAGGCTACTTTAATTCTTTGGGCCAACATCACCAAAAGAAAAACAACAAATAGTAGCGCTAATATTAAAAGTAAATTGTGGTGCATGCCATAGGTTTTTTCTACGAAAATAATACTTAGATAGCTAGAAAAAAAGTTGAGACTTTAACATAATTCGATTAGCATTATCTATTTTTAAAGATGAGGAAATTGATTTGTTTGATATTGATGGTAATTGGCTTTTTTATTAGCTGTAGAAATGCCGAAAAATCTAAAGAGAGCTCTAATCTTGATTTGAAGGATAGCATAGTTGAACTAAAATCAGAAACTATAAAATCGACAAATAGTCTGGATTCAATAAAACGGGTCATCATTAAAAATGCGAATAAAGATACTGTAAGCTATACGTTTTTGTTAGATGGCAATTTTAGTGCAGAAGGAAATGAAGGAAGAGCATTCTATGAAAACAATAGAATTAAAAAAATTGAAATTACCTTTTATGGAGAAATGGGAAAAGCAGTTTACACCTATAATTTTAAACGTAATTTGATAGAGGTATCTCAACAGCGTTTTAATTATCAAACACATTTTACTGAAGTGAAGTCGGGGCAGGATATCATAAAAGGTGAAGAAATTAATTTTACGACAAACTTAGATGGCAAAATTCTTAATGGCAATAATGCAGAAGTCGATTTAGAAACATTTTATGAGTTGAAAAAAGTAGTTCCTTTTGATTTGAATTAATCTCTATCTTCGCCCCGTGTTAGAAATAGTATACCAAGACGATTACCTCATTGCCATTAACAAACCACATGGCTTATTAGTACATCGTTCTAAAATAGCTGATGATGCTAAAGAATTCGCTCTACAATTGTTAAGAGACCAAGTTGGCCGTCATGTAAACCCAACCCATCGTTTAGATAGAAAAACTGGTGGCGTGTTGCTTTTTGCTTTCGATAAGGAAACAGAAATAGCCATGCAAAAGCAGTTTCAAGAAAGTTTAGTGGATAAGAATTATTTAGCTATTGTAAGAGGTTATACACCACTAGAAATGGAAATCGATTACCCTTTGGCTAAAGAAAATGGAACGATACAAGAGGCACAGACTAGTTTTGTGACTTTACAGCAGTCAGAAATTCCTTTAGAAATAGGCAAACACCCAACTTCTAGATATAGCTTAGTAAAAGCCAACCCTAAAACCGGTAGAATGCACCAACTACGCAAGCACTTTGCGCATATTTTTCATCCCATTATTGGCGATAGACCGCATGGTTGCAATAAGCAAAACCGTTACTTTAAAGAGCATTTGCAGATGAACACCATGATGCTACATGCCCTTAATTTGACTTTTGAACATCCTATAACCAAACAGCAAATCACGATTAGTGCCGATATGCAAGATGAGTTTAAGCGCATGATGGATTTGATGAATTTTAAGCTCTAAAACAATTTTCTCAGATTATTTGTGTTATTAGTAGAATTATGCCATTAAAATATAAGCTACTTACCCTCGTTTTCGCTGTCCTATTATTAAGCAGCTGTTCATCGATCTACATGCCTGGCGTTCCAAATACGCCCATGCTAACCACTAAAGGAGAGTTTGCCGCCGGCGGACATATTTCCTTAAGAGGTAATATCAATGTAAATACAGCTTATGCATTTAGTGATAACTTTGCGGCCATGGTCAATTTTGGCTCAATGGATAGTGAAAGAAGAAAAAAAGACATTAAGCATAATTATTTTGAGTTGGGAGGCGGTTATTTTAAAACATTTGGACCCGAAAATAATCGCATATTAGAGTTTTATGCGGGAATGGGTACAGCAAGCAGCAAACGAGTAATTAGAAACTTTGACGACGGAGTTCTGATCAATACTGATATCTATGATGCTGACTACACCAAAATGTTTGTGCAAGCTAACTACAGTTCAAAAAAAACAAGTAAAGTAAGATTGTTAGGTATAGATTTCGGACTTAACTACGGTACCGCTTGGCGCTTAAGTTTCGCTTCTACTAAAGATTTTAAATTGAATGGTGTGCCTCAAATCAATGAAGACAATATCTTTATCGAGCCTGTATTTTTTACCCGAATGGTATTAAGCGAGCAATTTCAATTACAGTATACCAGCGGGAGTAACATTGGCTTAAGGAGTCGTAAGTTCTTAAATGCTGGACATTCTGTATTTACCATTGGCGCAGTGCTTAACGTTGGCCGCAAGCCAAAAACTAAATAAATTAGCAAAAATTACTTATATTTGATCTAATCTAACCTACAAAAGTTAAATTAGGCTAATGGAAAATGAAGCAGTAAAAGTTAGGAAAATCATTCATATTGATATGGATGCTTTTTACGCTTCTGTGGAGCAACGAGATTTTCCAGAGCTGAAAGACAAACCTTTGATAGTTGGTGGTTCGCCAGAGGGTAGAGGTGGAGTAGTGGCTACTTGCAGTTACGAAGCTAGAGCATTTGGAATTAGATCAGCTATGTCTTCTAAAAAAGCACAACAACTTTGTCCTTATGCCATTTTCGTTTATCCGCGATTTGCCGCTTACAAAGAAGTTTCTAAGCAAATACGTGAGATATTTAGCAGATATACCGATTTGATAGAACCATTATCTTTAGATGAAGCTTATTTAGATGTCACTCAAGACAAGCTGAACATTGGATCTGCCATCACCATAGCTGAAGAAATTAAGAAAGCCATAAAAGAGGAGTTGAATTTAACTGCATCTGCCGGAGTTTCCATTAATAAATTTGTAGCAAAAATAGCCTCCGACATGAATAAACCTAATGGATTGACCTTCATTGGGCCTTCTAAAATTGAGAAATTTATGGAGAAATTGCCTGTAGAAAAATTTCACGGTGTGGGTAAAGTTACTGCGGAGCGCATGAAAATGCAGGGAATTAGAAAGGGTAGCGATTTAAAGAAACTCACAGAAGAACGTTTGACTTTGCTGTTTGGCAAATCGGGGAAGTTCTTTTACAACATTGTTCGCGGCATTGACAACCGAGCTGTAAAACCAGACAGGGAAATCAAATCCATTAGTTCTGAAGACACCTTTAGTTACGATTTGGAAAAAGGAAATGAATTGTACGAGCGCCTAATGATAATTACCCAATCGGCTTTTAAACGCATAAATCAATATCAATTATTTGGTAGAACGATTACTGTAAAAGTGAAATTTGCAGATTTTAAAATCATTACACGTAGTAACTCTTTTGAATATCCAATTACTGATGAAAACGAAGCCATTCTCGCTGCCAGGACATTAGTAGAGAATGCGGAGTTCAATGATAAAACTGTAAGATTATTAGGTGTCGGTTTTTCTAATTTCCACGAACCGAAGATGCGAAATAGGATAGAAGAGCAGGCAAAGTTGTTTTAGTTTGGATATATTGAAACATTAAGGAGTTAAGAGAAATTAAGTTTTTTTTCAATCATTTCATTATAACTAATAGTTAAACTATTATCTCTTAATTCACCTTAACTTCTTAATGTTTTTCATTAAAAATTATCGATATTATACAAACAAGGAATTAAGAAAATTTAAGGTTCTTCAATCATTTCATTACAACTAATAGTTAATCTATTATTTCTTAATTCACCTTAACTTCTTAATGTTTTTCATTAGGAAGCTATCTATAATTATACAAACAAGGAATTAAGATTTTTCAATCATTTCATTATAACTAATAGTTAAACTATTATCTCTTAATTCACCTTAACTTCTTAATGTTTTACAAATTATTCATCAGGAAGTATCCTAAAATATTCGTTTACAAAAGGCTTCATTGATTTAACGATATTATCAGTGAAAAAGTTTATTAACAAGCCTTGTGGTTTTCTAAGCAGTTTCATGTAAGTCAATAACTGTGCTTCATAAACTGGATGAATTTCCTCTACTGCTTTTAGTTCAACGATAATTGTATCGTTTACTAGCAAATCTAATTTCAATTCGGTATCTAAAATAATATAATCGTAGGCTACTGGTACTAGAATTTGCTGTGCAACAAAATAGCCATTCCTCAACAGCTCGTAATGGAGACATTTTTCATATACATTTTCTAATAATCCAGGTCCTAGTTCTCTATGCACTTTTATGGCATAGCCAGTAATTTCATAAGATAATTGGGTAATGTCTTTCTTGGTCATGATCGAAGTTTTCAATCAATTTAACACTAGTTTTTTATAATCATAATACACCTTAATTATTCTTAACTCCTTAATGTTTTAAAACATCCAAACCTTAACGGTTATTTAACAAATATTTAAAACACTAGCACTAAATTCGTTATCAAATTACAAGCAATGAAAATCAACTTCATTTTAATCGCTGTAGCAGTTGTAGCAATTTTGGGTTTTATCTACTTCGTGGTCAAAAGAAATCACAAAGACCAAAAGATTTAGAAAAAGAGCTAAACCAAAAAGAGTTAAAACCAGACAAACACAGCGGCGACCGTATTTAAACCTATTTAGGTAAATGCTCCACTTTTATTATCATTGGTGGAGAAGACAAAGCTTCCAAGAAAGCGATGATGGCCTTTCTTTCCCTAACATTTAGCATAATTCCACGAACCAGCTTATCATTTTTAGGCACCAAGGGGTCATCTTTCTGACTAGCTAAAACGACGTGCTCTGGCATTCCCATATTGTAAAGCACCATTAAACTATCCATACTTTTAACAGAACCTTGATGAAACCAAGGACCCGTTTGCATCACGTTTCGTAAACCAGGCGTTTTAAATTTACCTACATCGTCATGTTTCTTGGTAACATTATACAAGCCTAAATCTTCATTTTTGGTGCCGTATTCGGTTAAACCGATGTTGTGAAAATCTTTATCAGTAAAATAAGCACCATGATGGCAATTCATACACCTCGCTTTGGTTCTGAACAAATGTAAACCTGTTAATTGTTGGTCGGTTAAAGCATTAATATCACCTTTCAAAAAATTATCAAAACTGCTTTCTCCGCTTACAATGGTTTGCTGAAAGGTGGCTAAACTTTCGAAAATACGTTGATTGGTAATTTTAGACGAACCAAAAGCAGCTGTGAAATAGGGCTTATAACCTCTAATTTTATTCAGTTTCTTCGCTAGCGATTTCAAATCTTGATTCATTTCATTGTGTGCAGAAATAGGACCTTCAGCTTGTTCAACTAAACTCTTGGCTCGCCCATCCCAAAAGAAGCTGTTGTATACCCAAACATTTTCTAAAGATGGTGCATTGCGGATATTCGGCAGTTGCTCATGTCCTGTAGATACCGCTTTTCCATCAGCCCAGTTCAATTCTGGGTTGTGGCAAGTAGCACAAGAAATTTGATTAGAACCGGAAAGCCGTGGGTCGAAAAACAATAGCTTTCCTAACTCAACTACTCTTTTAATGGAATCATTAGATAAATCGATGGGAGAGGACTGTAGTATTGCTAACTCCTCGAATTTAACTTCTTTATCTACATTTGGTTTTGGCCAATACTTGCTAGGTTGCAGATATATCTTCCTCAACGAATCTATCGTTAAGTCATTGCCGCTCGTCCAATCGTTAGATTTGAAAGAAATTAGCAATAAACAACTTAAAAAGAAAGCTATACCAAGCGACACTTTGTTCATTGCTGCAAAAATAAGAATTTACTGATTACCTAAACCTTAACCTGATGAAGTTCAGGTTTTACAGTTGCAGCCAGCTTTTTAGTTCTATTTTGAAACCTAATAAACAGTAGGATAGAAGCGGTCAATAATCCAAAAGTCAACCCATACCAAATGCCTTTTACGCCCATTCCAAACTCAAAGCCCAGTAAATATCCCACCGGAATACCAATTACCCAATAAGATAGGAATGTGATGAAGGTTGGCATATTTACATCGCCCAAACCTCTCAAAACACCCAAGCCAACCACTTGTGTACCATCAAATAGTTGAAAGAAACCTGCGATAATTAACAACTGTGCAGCAATACCAATTACGGTTGTGTCGCTGGTGTAAATGTAAGGTAGTAAATTGTTAGCCAACATAAAAAGTATTGCGGTAATAGACATAAATACAATCACAATGTGATAACTGGCAATGGCCGATAAACGTAGACCTCCAAAATTCTTACTTCCAAAGTTATTTCCTGTTTTAATAGTTGCCGCATTGGCGATACCGGTAGCCAACATATACGTAAACGCCGCTAAAGACAACGCTGTGAAATGTGCTGCTTGCTCTACCTTACCAATGGTGCCAATTAGAATACCAGCACCACTAAATGCACTAATTTCGAATGAGTATTGCATAGCTACTGGAGCACCCAGTTTCGCTATTTTTTTAATTCTTGAAGTATCGAACGAAAACAACTTGAAATCAGCTAGGTAAACTTTGAAGTTTTTGGAGTTAAAAACATAAGCGGACATCGCGATTGCCATCAAAATGCGGTCGATTAATGTACTTAAACCTACACCACTAACACCCATCGGTGTAATGCCAAACATACCTCTTACAAAGATAATCCCTAAAATTACATTAATGACGTTACCCCAAATGGATATCATCATGGCTTGTTTAGTAAAGCCTAAGCCTTCTGTAAACTGCTTAAAAGCTTGGAAAATCATCAAAGGAAAAATAGAAATTCCCATGTATTGCAAATAAGGTTTAGCATGTAAAACCACATCAGGCGATTGCCCCAAATGGTCGATTACTTTATAATAAACCAACAATACTAAAGCGTAAAGAATGATACTGGCAGCAATGTTAATCAGGATGCTATTAGAAAGTAGACGACCACATTCGGACTTATTATCGCTGCCGTTAGCTTGGGCAATTAAGGGTGTTAATCCGTACGAAATACCTAATCCCAATACTAGAATTAGCATAAACAGACTGTTTACCAACGAAACAGCAGCTAACTGCACCGTACCAGCAAAATGACCGACAATCATTCCGTCGGCCATGTGCACTAAAGTATGCCCTAACTGCGATAACACAATAGGTAGGGCTAAAATAAGATTATCTTTATAGTAAGATTTGTACTTGGCAAATGAATAAGTGAACATACGCCGCAAAATTCGGAAATTAATACGGCATTATTCTCTGATAAAAGTCACTTCGTTAAATTCGCAAGCAATGAAACGTATTACTTAAAACCTATTACTTTCAACTTTAAGGTCAGCCATGATATAATATTCTTCCTTCTCCGTAATATGCGGTAAAATAACTCCTGATAAAATTAGATTTACAATAATTTTCTGTGCTTTTTTGTAAGCACTTCTCGTTAATTTGCTGAACTCTTTTAAGGTAATACGACCATTGGTGCCAAGATATTCTAACAGTATTTTTTCTTGGTCAGAATAAGCAATGAAAGTTCCTTCTTCGTCACCGTCTTTCTTTAATACCTCTATGAGTATTTTACTAGCTAAAACACTTTTATCCTGAATCCTAAAATACACCCACCATTTTCCCTGATCGTCTGCCGCATAATGTGGCTTAGTATCGCTTTTAGGTATTTCTGCTACTAAAATTAATTTATCATCTACAATATATTCTTCGAAAATAGGCTCAATAGCTGGCTTACAAAACTGATGCGCAGCCTTGCTAATCATGTATTTTTCCTCTTCTTCAGATTTTACACCTTTAATAGAGCCATCATCGGCTACGCCAATTAAAAGTTTGCCGCCTTTATTGTTGGCAAAAGCAACCAGCGTTTTTGCAATTTTTTCGCAGTTACTAATGGTTTTCTTAAAATCTAGAATTACATTTTCGCCTTCAAGTATCAATCGTTTAATGTTCATTTTAGAAGAGTTAATTTTTAATGAATCGATAGGGACTTTACACTTTTAACTTATATAGCTACTCGCTGTTTTTCGCCTGGAAACTTTAACCTCAAATACACTTCATTCATTACCGTTGCACAAAGTTCGCCTTGTTTATTAAACAGTTCCATCGGATAGGCTTTTACAAATTTCCCGTGTTCGTTTAACGCTTGTTCAGCTTCTGCAATCATTTCATCAGTAATCTTTAAGGTAAAATACAAACTGGTTAAACCAGGCTTTAAATATTGAATGGAGGCACTTTTTAGCCAAACCCTACATTTATAACCTCGTCTTTGCATCAATTGGTCAAACAAAATGGCGTAAAATGGATCTGTTGCTGCATAAATAGTTCCACCGAAAATAGAGCCGTTATAGTTTCTATTCAAAAAGCTATTGCTAATTTTCACATCAACGCCTTTAAATCCTTTGTGAAATTGCTTCACCCAAATACGTTGAAATAACAAAGGCGGATATAAACTTAATGCCCATTTTAAGGTGCGCTCGGATACTATCATGTTAGCTAAATATCATAATTTGTATTGAGGTAAAAAAACTTTGTGTAAAACTTAACTCGAGCGTAACTTTTAGCTACAGATGAACAGATATAATCAGTTTAAAGATTTTGATAAATCATCAGGCAAATAAAATCTGTGTATCTGTGGCTTTTTCATTCTCAGAGCTATATTTTGTAACATTTAAAGCATATCTAAAACTTTTCAACAATGGGCTGTAAAGTGTAGCTTATTTTGCTAAATTCGCAAGGTTATAACAGTACCAACTAAATTTCGTTTTTAACGAACTAATTAACTTATGGCAGAAGATTTAGAAAATCAAGAGAACGATAAGATTATCCCCATTAATATAGATGAGCAGATGAGAACTGCTTATATCGATTATTCGATGTCGGTAATTGTGAGTAGGGCATTACCTGATGTGCGTGATGGTTTAAAACCAGTGCACCGTAGGGTACTTTATGGTATGCAAGACCTAGGTGTAGGTGCCGGCAAACCATATAAAAAATCAGCACGTATTGTGGGTGAGGTATTAGGTAAGTATCACCCGCATGGAGATTCATCTGTATATATGACGATGGTGCGTATGGCCCAACCTTGGAGCTTACGTTACATGATGGTTGATGGGCAAGGTAACTACGGTTCTATTGACGGCGATTCGCCTGCAGCAATGCGTTACACCGAGGCTCGTTTTCAGAAGATGGCGGAAGAAATGTTGGCTGATATCAATAAAGATACGGTAGACTTTCAGTTAAACTTTGATGATAGCTTGCAAGAGCCAACAGTTTTGCCTGCAAAAGTACCTAATTTACTCATCAACGGTTCTTCGGGTATTGCGGTGGGTATGGCTACAAATATGGCTCCTCACAACATTACAGAGGTTATTAATGCTACGGTAGCTTATATAGACAATCATGAAATTACCATACCTGAGTTAATGAAATATGTAAAAGGTCCTGATTTTCCTACAGGAGCTATTATATATGGTTATGCAGGTGTTCAAGAAGCTTTCGAAACAGGTAGAGGACGTATCGTGATGCGTGCAAAAGCTGAAATCGAAACCATTAAAGACCGTGAGGTAATCATCGTTACAGAAATTCCTTACCAAGTTAACAAAGCCATGATGATTGAGCGTACTGCTGAATTGGTTGGCGAGAAAAAACTAGAAGGTATCTCTAACATTAAAGATGAATCTAATAAAGATGGTATCCGTATCGTTTACGAAATTAAACGTGACGCCAATGCGAGTATCGTTCTAAATAATTTATTTAAGCAAACTGCACTGCAAACTTCTTTCAGTGTAAATAATATTGCCTTGGTTAAAGGTCGTCCAGAGATGTTAAATCTGAAGGACCTGATACGCCACTTTGTTGAGCACAGACATGACGTTGTTATTCGTAGAACGAAGTTTGAATTAGCAGAAGCTGAAAAACGTGCCCACATTCTAGAAGGTTTATTAATTGCTTTAGACCACATCGAAGAAGTTATCAAATTAATTCGTGCATCTAGCACTCCAGAAGAGGCTAGAACTGGATTAATGGAGAAATTTGGTTTAAGTGATATTCAGGCTCGTGCTATCCTTGATATGACCTTGCGTAGGTTAACAGGACTAGAACGTGATAAAATCAAAGAAGAATACGCTGAATTGATGAAAACCATCGAGTATTTAAAATCTGTGTTAGCTGATGAAGGCTTACGTATGCAGATTATTAAAGATGAGTTGGCAGAAATGCTTGATAAATATGGTGATGAGCGTAGAACTACGATTATTCACTCGGCAGACGATATGAGTATGGAAGACTTCATCGAAGACGAGGAAGTTGTAATTACCATTTCCCATGAAGGCTATATTAAACGTACTCCAGCAACGGAATATCGTACGCAGGGTAGAGGCGGTAAAGGTTCAAAAGGTAGTAACTCTAGAAATGAAGATTTTATAGAACACCTACTTGTAGCTACTAATCATAACTATATGTTATTCTTTACCGAAGCTGGTAGATGTTTCTGGTTAAGGGTTTATGAAATTCCAGAAGGTACACGTCAAAGTAAAGGGCGTGCCTTACAAAACATCATCAATATTCCTAAAGAAGAAAAAGTTAAAGCATATATTAAGGTTAAAAACTTAAAAGACCAAGAATATTTAGAGAACAACTTCATTATTATGTGTACTAAAAAAGGTACCATTAAGAAAACTTCTCTAGAGGCTTATTCTCGTCCACGTGTTAACGGTATCAATGCAATTAACATTAACGAAGGTGACCAATTATTAGAAGCAAGCTTAACAACTGGCAGCAGCGAAATTGTAATGGCATTGCGTTCTGGTAGAGCAATTCGTTTCAACGAGAAAACGGTTAGACCAATGGGTAGAACTGCTACTGGTGTTCGTGGTGTAACTTTAGCACATGATAAAGATGAGGTTGTTGGCATGATTGCTGTAGACAGTAGCGATGCAACCATCTTGGTAGTTTCTGAAAAAGGTTACGGAAAACGTACTGATATTGAAGATTACCGTGTGACTAACCGTGGTGGTAAAGGTGTAAAAACTATCAACGTTACCGAGAAAACTGGTGAGCTTGTAACTATTAAAAATGTTACTGATGCTGATGACTTGATGATTATCAATAAATCTGGTATCGTTATTAGAATTGCAGTAAGCGAACTGAGAGTAATGGGTAGGGCTACACAAGGTGTCAGATTAATTACCTTGAAAGGAAATGATGAAATTGCATCTGTAGCTAGAATAGACCACGAAGAAGAGGAAGAAGTTGAAGAACAAGTAGAAGGAGAAGAAACTCCAGATAATGAAGCAAGTAGTGAAACTACTACAGAAGAATAAATAATTAATATTTAAAAATAAGTCCATCATGCATCATTGTCTTAAATAGGAAAAACAATATCATGGTGGATTTTAACGTTTAAACTGCAAAATTTATAATTAGATGAAAAAGTTAATTTTAAGTGTAGGTATCATGAGCTTATCAGCATTTACTTACGCCCAAAAATCTGAAGTTGCCGAAGCTAAAAAAGCTTGGGATTTATTCCAAGCAATGAATCAAGCACAACCCCTTAAGAAAAACCTAGAAAATCTTAACAAGGGGATAGGACATACTGATTTAGCTATCGCACACGAAAAAACCAAAAATACTGTTGAGCCTTGGGCTTTAAGAGCTTCTTTAGCATCTGCAGTAGCTTTATTGGATACGCTAAGCTCAGAAAATTCTACAGCTAAGCAAAAAATTGCTGAAGAAGCAGTGGTTAAAGCTACTGAACTAGATAAAAAAGGTGATCAAAAAGATAACATTGCTAATGCTAAAATCAACATCGCAAATGCAATTCAATCAAGAGCGATCAGAGCTTATAATAAAAAGGATTTCGCTACAGCATTTAAAATATTTACAGAAATCACAGAGAAAAATCCTACAGATACTTCAATGTTTTTAAATGCAGGTGTAGCTGCTAAACAGTCAGGAAACTATGCTGGTGCCGTTAAAAACTTCAAAAAAGTAGTTGAGTTTAATGTGCCTGATTCTAAAAACTTGTTACTAGAGTCTATCAACATTGAGTTAGTAAATTTGAAAGATACTACAGCTGCAATGGCTTCTATTGATCAGGCGTTAAAGAAATTCCCAGATGATCCTGATTTTGTAGGTACTCAAACTGATATCTATATCGTTAGAGGTGAAATTGAAAAATCACAAGAGTCATTAAGTAAATTAATAGCAAAAGATCCTAACAAGGCAATCTACCATTTCTTATTAGGTGAAACTTTTTACAAGCAGGCACTTTCAGTGCAAGCTGAGAGACAAAAGATCGATGCTAAAAAAGTTAAAGAATATAATGCTGTTACAGCTAAAATGACTGCTTTAATTGACAAATCTTTGCCTCATTATAAAAAGTCTCATGAGCTAGATCCTAAAGCAGTGCATACTTTAGAAGCTTTGAAACAAGTTTATGGTTTTAAAAATGATACCAAAAACTACGAAGAAACTAAAAAGCTTTTAGACGCTATCCAGAAAAAATAATAATTGATTAGATAATCAATTGATAAAAAAGGGGGATAATTAAACAATTATCCCCCTTTTTTAGTTACTTTGTATAAAGTTATTTAAACGATGCGCAAGATATTCTTTAATATTTCTTTACTTATAATGATTAGCAGCCTTGCATTTTCTCAGGGTTCTCAAATTAAGATTGCAAACAACAGTTTAGCTAAGCTCCAAAATAGCATCGCCGAAAAAGCTGATGCTAAAAAGCAGCTTTCCATCATAGGAGAGGGGATTAAAGCCGTTGAAGTTGCAGAACAAGATAAAAAAACTAAAAATTGGCCAGAAACTTGGGCTATCAAAGCTTATTTATCATCTTACATTGCACTAATCGACGAAAATGAATCCAATGCCGATAAATACTTTCAATTTGCTCAGGATGCTCTTTCCCAAGCTTCGAAACTAGATAAATTTCAATCTAATACAGAACTAATTAACGCAGCTAACCATAATATACATATAAAAACACAAAGCAAAGGGGCAGAAGCTTTTAGACAAAATGATTTTACAACCGCTTATGATTTGCTTAAAAAAGTAAGCGATTTTAAACCAACTGATACTTTATTGGCTACTAATGTGGCTATCTGCGCTCAAAGTTTACAACGGTATAACGATGCATTAACCTTTCTGCTAAGAGCAAAAGAGAATGGTGCAAAAAATCCAACTTTGTTTCAAAGCATTGCAAATATTTATGCATCTAAATTTGAAACCGAACTCGCAATAAAAACACTAGAAGACGGACTGAAACTTAACGCATATCATCCGTTGTTAACTAATGATTACATCAATATTTTATTAGATAACGAACAGTATGATAAAGCTACTAAAGCCGTAGAAAGCTCTTTAAAGACCGATAAACGCAGTAAAATATTATTTTTCTTATACGGATACTTACAGCAAAACCAAGAAAAAAACATAAGTACAGCAGAACTGTCTTATCAAAAAGCATTAGAAGTTGATTACAATTACTTTGATGCACTTTATCAATTAGCAGTAGTTTATATTCAAACCGCTAATGAAGCGCTTAAACAAAAAGACACACAAAAATTCACCTCTAATATCAATCGTGCAGAATATTCTTTATTAAGAGCACACGATATCAATATCAATCACAGAAATACTGTTAAACTTTTGATAGATATCTACACCCGCAAAAATAGGTTAGATAAAGTACAGGAGCTGAAACGCAAACTCAACGAATTTTAATTTTACGCGAATTAACGACAGAAGAGATGTGCATCAAATCACAACTTAACATAATGTAAATTATATAACAATTCATTTTATCTTATATTTTATATAAATTAGCTTGATTTCTAACTTAAATATAAAAATGAAGAATATAGCTGTTATTGGTTCTGGAACTATGGGCAATGGTATTGCACACACTTTTGCTCAATTTGGTTATGCTGTAAATTTAATAGATATCAATGCTGATGCATTAAAAAAAGCTATTGATACAATTAGTAAAAATTTAGATCGTCAGGTTGTTAAAGGAACAATTACAGAAAGTGATAAAGAAAATACCCTCAAAAATTTAAGCACACATACAGATTTAAAATCTGCTGTAGCTGATGTAGATCTAGTAGTTGAAGCTGCGACGGAAAATATTGAACTAAAGCTCAAAATATTTAAGGATTTAGATACGTATACAAAACCAGAAGCAATTTTAGCAAGCAATACATCTTCCATTTCTATTACAAAAATTGCTGCAGTTACCAATCGTGGCGATAAAGTGATTGGTATGCATTTTATGAACCCAGTGCCAATAATGAAATTAGTGGAAGTTATTCGTGGATATGCTACTAGTGATATAACTACAAACATAGTTATGGAGTTATCTAAGAAATTAGATAAAATTCCTGTTGAGGTGAATGATTATCCTGGTTTCGTGGCTAACCGAATATTGATGCCTATGATTAATGAGGCAATTTACTCACTTTATGAAGGTGTTGCAGGCGTTTATGAAATCGATACGGTAATGAAATTAGGAATGGCACACCCGATGGGACCACTTCAATTAGCAGATTTCATAGGTTTAGACGTATGCTTAGCTATTTTAAACGTTTTACATCAAGGTTTTGGAAATCCAAAGTATGCCCCCTGCCCTCTTTTGGTAAACATGGTGACTGCAGGAAAAAAAGGCGTAAAATCTGGCGAAGGTTTCTATGATTATAGCAATGGTGTTAAAGAAGCTAAGGTTGCGGCTAAGTTCACTCCAAACCCATAAATTAACTTTTGAAGATAAATAAACCTGATAAATAAAAGTAGCCTTTAGGGGTTAATCTCTTATCTTTGCGCTATGAATGAAAATCTTGATCCTTCTTCAGAAAATCTTAGTCCGATGGAACGTGATATTGAAAAAGTATTACGTCCGCAGGAGTTTGAAGATTTTACCGGTCAGGATAAGATTTTAGAGAATTTAAGGATTTTCGTTAAAGCAGCAAAACTACGTGGAGAAGCTTTAGACCATGTTTTATTACATGGCCCTCCAGGATTGGGAAAAACTACCCTATCTTATATTATTGCTAACGAAATGGGTGTAAATATCAAGGTTACTTCTGGTCCTGTACTAGATAAGCCTGGTGATTTAGCTGGCTTGTTAACTAACTTAGAAACTGGCGACATCCTTTTTATAGATGAAATACATCGACTATCACCTTTGGTGGAAGAATATCTGTATTCTGCCATGGAAGATTTTAAGATTGATATTATGTTGGAGAGTGGTCCAAATGCCCGCTCCGTTCAAATTAGCTTAAATCCGTTTACTTTGGTAGGCGCCACTACTCGCTCTGGCTTATTAACAGCACCTTTAAGAGCTCGTTTTGGTATTAATTCACGCTTGGCCTATTACGATGCAAAGCTTTTAACTACCATTGTTTTACGTTCGTCGGCCATATTAAATACACCAATTAGTGATGAAGGCGCCTATGAAATTGCTCGCCGTAGTCGTGGTACACCTCGTATAGCCAATGCTTTACTGCGCAGAACTAGAGATTTTGCCCAAATCAAAGGTAATGGAACTATAGACACAGAAATTGCACGCTACGCCTTATCCGCATTAAATGTAGATGAACATGGTTTGGATGAGATGGATAATAAGATCTTACTCGCTATTATCGATAAGTTTAAAGGTGGTCCAGTGGGTTTAAAAACCATTGCAACAGCAGTTGGCGAAGACGATGGTACTATCGAGGAAGTTTACGAACCATTCTTAATTCAGGAAGGTTATTTAATGCGCACCGCTCGTGGTCGTGAGGTTACGGAAGCTGCTTACAAACACTTAAATAGAGTTAAACTAGGGCAAACTGGCAAGTTATTTTAGTAAGTTTGAGTGGACTAAAAGCTGCTTGCTTTGTTAAATAAACCCGATTGTAGCGGTAATACTTTTTTGATGCGTCATTTCGACGAAGAATGAGGAGAAAACTGTCTTATAATGCATTTAACTTGAGATTTCTCTCTACCTTCGAAATGACTGCAAAGGAAGTCAAAAAAGATGATAGCGAAAAGCGGGACTGATGAAGCCTAAGAAACGCTCATATTGATTTTCAAATCGCTCTATTAATACCCTACTTTTTAATAAAAACTGAACAATTTTACCTTAAAAACGTCTATTATACATGAATATAGAATTACGTAAGCTCACGATTGAAGATTACAATGACCTGAGAGAATCCATGCAAGAAGCCTACCTAGATAGCGGTAATGGCGTATGGAGCAAAGCAAAAATCCAAAATTTATTAAATATTTTCCCCGATGGACAACTTTGTATCGCCGTTGATGATAAAGTGGTTGCCTGTTCTTTGGCTATTATTGTGGATTATGACATATTTGGTGATAATCACACTTACGAACAAATCACAGGAAAATATTCGTTTTCTACACATACCTCATTAGGAAATGTGTTGTATGGCATCGAAGTTTTTGTACATCCAGAATACAGAGGGTTACGTTTAGCGAGAAGACTTTACGAGGCGAGAAAAGAGCTATGCGAACTTTTAAATTTAGAAGGTATCATTGCCGGAGGTAGAATTCCGGGCTATCATTCGCATGCAGATGAGCTAAGTCCAAGGGCATATATAGATAAAGTTAAAGCCAAAGAAATTTATGACCCAACGCTTAGCTTCCAGATTGCAAATGATTTTCACGTTCGTAAAATTCTTAAAAATTATTTACCTGGAGATTTAGAATCGAAAGAGTACGCAACCTTAATTGAGTGGAATAATATCTATTACTCAGATAATGTATCTCCTCGTTCTGCACAAACTATTAGACTGGGTTTGGTACAATGGCAAATGCGTTTGTTTCCAGATGTGGATGCTTTTTACGAACAAGTTAAGTTTTTTGTGGATGCGGTAAGTGGCTATAAATCGGATTTCATTATGTTTCCCGAATTTTTTAATACGCCACTATTAGAACCTTACAACCATTTGCCAGAGAAAGAGGCAATGGAGAAATTGGCAGACCAAACGGAAGAAATTGTAAAGAAATTACAGGAATACGCGGTATCATACAATGTGAATATTATTTCTGGCAGTATGCCGATAAAGGAAAATGGGAAATTGTATAATGCAACTTATTTATGCCATAGAAATGGATTAACAGAAGACTACAGAAAAATACATATCACTCCTAACGAACAGAAATACTACGGAATGAGTGGTGGTGATAAAATTGGAGTGTTTGATACCGATTGTGGCAAAATAGGTATCTTGATTTGCTACGATGTGGAATTTCCAGAGTTAAGTAGGATTTATGCGGACCAAGGCATGCAGATTTTATTTGTTCCTTTTCTTACCGATACACAAAATGGATATACTCGTGTGAGACATTGTGCGCAAGCAAGAGCGATAGAAAACGAATGCTATGTTGCTATTGCTGGTTGCGTGGGTAATTTGCCAAAAGTGAATAATATGGATATTCAATTTGCACAATCAGCTGTATTTACCCCATCAGATTTTGCTTTTCCAACTAATGCAATTAAGGCAGAAACTACGCCAAATACAGAAATGATGTTAGTTGTAGATGTCGATTTACATCTTTTAGATGAGCTTCATCATTTTGGTACAGTGAAAATATTAAAAGATAGAAGAAAAGATCTATACGAAGTAAAGCTGCTTAAATAAGCAGCTTTACAATCAAAATATAGCCTGTTGGTCGCAGTGACTAACTTCCTATTTTGTGACGTTATTCCTGAAAAAGATAAACCATGCAATTAGCAATACCGCTATAACAATTGGAATAATCCACTTCATAGCTTGCCCCGCTCCTTTATTATCGGGTTCGTTAACAGTTGGCGCAGGCGCTGGATTTTCTTTGTGAGCCTCATAATCTGTTTCTACATTTGTAGTAATATGTTTATTTTGATCGTCTATATTTTCTGATTGATTTTCCATAATACGAGATTTAAATTTAGTACATCTACAGTACCTTTACTGTTTATAAATGATTAACAAACAAAGCTGTTAAAAGGTTTTTTAGCAAAAGGGTTATCTTTGCACAGAAATGTTTACTCAAGCCTCCAAATACAGTCACATGATAAAGCAAGAAGCCTTACGTTTAGGCTTCATGAGCTGTGGAATTGCTAAGGCTGATTTTTTGGAGGAAGAAGCTCCGAGGTTGGAAAATTGGTTAAAAGCCAATCATCATGGCGAAATGGGCTACATGGAAAATTATTTTGATAAAAGATTAGACCCTAGACTTTTAGTAGAAGGATCTAAATCAATAGTTTCGCTAACATTAAACTACTTCACCCAACAAAAGCAAGCAGATATAGATGCTCCTAAAATATCGAAATATGCTTATGGAATGGACTACCACTCGGTAATTAAAGATAAACTCCAAGAATTAATGGCGTTTATTCGCGAGCATATTGGTGAAGTAGACGGGCGTTGTTTCGTAGACTCTGCACCAGTAATGGATAAAGCTTGGGCGCAAAAGGCAGGTTTAGGCTGGCGTGGTAAAAATTCAAATTTGATTAGTAAACAAGCAGGTTCTTTTTTCTTTTTAGCAGAACTGATTATCGATTTGGAACTGGAGTACGATAATCCTTTCCCTACAGACCATTGTGGTTCTTGCACTCGCTGCATCGACGCCTGTCCTACTGATGCTATCATTGCGCCTTATACGGTAGATGGTAGCCGATGTATCTCGTATTTGACGATAGAGCTTAAGAATGAAATTCCAACAGAATTTAAGGGCAAAATGGACAATTGGATGTTTGGATGTGACGTCTGTCAAGATGTTTGCCCTTGGAATAGATTTTCGACTGTGCACCAAGAAGAGAATTTTACGCCCAAGGAAGATTTGTTAGGGTTGAGCAAAAGTGATTTGATAGATATGACCGACGAGGTTTTTAAACGTGTATTCAAGAATTCTCCTGTGAAACGCACCAAATACAATGGATTAAAACGTAATATCGATTTTTTACAGCAACAATAATCATTGAGTACTTTTAAGTTGAATTGTTTCTGGCATAGAGAACTCAAACTATGAATTTGGCTTGCTCACATATTTGTTTCCTTTGATATAAAAACGAAATGGCCATAAAGCATGTTCTTGAGCATACGCAACACCAATTCTAGTTGTGGCGACAATTTCATCGTCTTTATAAGCACTTTCTTCTTCAATCCAGATTTCATCTGCTGAGAGTTCCTTGGCATTCAATTGTTTATCTATCCCTAGAGCTTGCGATAATGCTCCAGGACCAGCAGTTATACGCGGAGCAAGTGTTTCCATTTTTCTACGCTCAAGCATTATGTCAATTCCTTTCGTTGGCTCTATTGCTCTAATTAACACTGCTTGGGGGTTACCTTCTTTGCCACTCACTACGTTTAATAAATGATGAATACCGTAACACAGATACACATAAGTAACACCTCCACCTAAAAACATAGTAGCTGTTCTGGTTGTGTTCTTTCCGCCGTAAGCATGGCAAGCTTTATCTATCACCCCATCGTAAGCTTCCGTTTCGGTAATGATACCACCTGTAAGTTCACCATTAACATAAGTAAATAGTAATTTGCCAAGTAACTGCTTAGCCACACTTACAACATCCTCTTGTTGATAAAACTCTTGCGATAATTTAGACATTTATCAATCTAATAATTTCATTTAGATACCTATCATCAACTTCATCAAAATGAGAAAGATATTCACTATCAACATCTAAAACACCTATGATTTTTCCATCGATGTAAACTGGCAACACAATTTCAGATTTTGAAGCGGATGCGCAAGCAATATGCCCAGGGAAATCATCAACATTTGGAACAATCAGAGTTTTTTCTTGCTCCCAAGACGAACCACAAACTCCCTTTCCTTTTTTAATCCTCGTACATGCTACCGGACCTTGAAACGGACCTAATACCAATTCTTCGTCCTTCGCCAAATAAAAGCCGACCCAAAACCAATTGAACTGTTCTTTTAACGCTGCACAGATATTAGCTAGGTTAGCTATTAAATCCTTCTCCCCTTCAACCAATGCCTTAATTTGAGGAATGATTGATATATACTTTTCTTCTTTTGAAACTTCTTTTAAAATTGATAAATCTTCTGCCATAGCGTAAAGTTAAAAGTAATAAGTTAAAAGTAGTAAGTTGAACCAAGCGCAAATCTAAACCTTACAACAATTTTACCTAATCCACATTTCAGAACTATTCCACAATCATCGGCTAGTTAAAACAATTTACTTAGTTTTGAACGATTAGAACTTAACTAACAACACAATGAACAAGAAAATCTTATCAATTACTTTACTCCTAACGGGCGGTTTGGGCCTTTTGGGATATAAATTTCGTGAAGAAGGAATGTTTCCATTAAGCGAAATCCATAAAGTAGACTTAAAAAAAGCAGGCTTAAAAATTGAGACTAATGAAGTATATAATCCCAATGGAATCAGCTTAGTAGATGCCTTAGTTAATGTAGGTGGATGTACTGGTTCTTTCGTTTCTGACGAAGGATTAATCATTACCAATCATCACTGTGCTTTTAGTGCCGTACAATTGGCAAGCACACCGGAAAATGACTACTTGAACAATGGCTTTGTGGCTAGAACACGTGAACAAGAAATTGAAGCAAAGGGATTAACTTGTCGTATTACAGAAAGTTATGAAGATGTATCTGACAAAATACTCGGCTCTGTAGCCAATGTTGAGAATCCAGCGACTCGTTTACAGATGATTAACAACATGATGAAAAACATCGCAGCTGAAGCCGAGCAAAAAGACCCTAGCATCAAGGCTGAAGTCTCAGAAATGTTTATAGGCAAAACATACGTATTATTTAGATACAAAACCATTCAGGATGTGAGATTGGTATACGTACCAAACCGTCAGATTGGAGAGTTTGGCGGAGAAACGGACAACTGGGTTTGGCCACGCCATACAGGCGATTATTCTTTTATGAGAGCTTATGTAGGCAAAGATGGAAAGCCAGCCAAATACAGTAAAGACAACGTTCCGTTCAAACCTAAAAAATCTTTAAAAGTAAACGCTAGTGGAACAAACGAAGAAGACTTTGTATTTATCCTCGGCTATCCAGGCAGAACTTTCCGTCATCGCCCTGCGCAGTTTATTGATTACCAAGCAAAGTACGTCTTACCATATACTTCAGACTTGTTCGATTTCCAAAATGCAACTATGGAAGCTATCGGCAAAAAAGACAAAGCTACCGAAATTAAATTGGCTACTCGTATTAAGCGCAATGCAAATGTGATGAAGAACTACAGAGGCAAGTTAGCCGGTATCAAAGGAATTGATTTGGTTGCTCAAAAACAGCAAGAAGATGCTGCTTTAGCCGAATTCATCAATGGAAACGTAGAAATTAAAGCGCAGTACGGAAATTTGATGTCAAACATTGACCAACTGTACAAGTTAATCAACAGCGATGCTAATAGAGATTTATGGTTCAGCCAAATCTACAATTCAACCAGTCTAGTTAATGTTGCCAAAAACATCAATATCTTCAAAAGCAACTTGAACCAACAACCTGCGGCACAAAAACAAGCTTATTTTGAAAACAACGTTGGCAGATTAAAACAAGTTCTTGGAAATATATACGACGCTTACCACATTGATGCTGATAGACGTATCTTTAAGCGCATGCTAATGGACGCTGTGGCATTTACGCCCAATCAAAGGGTTGCAGCAGTTGACAAAATCATTAATCGTGGCAGTAACAATGAAGCAATGATAGATGATTACATTAATGACACTTTTGGCTTAACCAAGCTTAAAGACCAAGGTTATGTATTCAACAGCCTATTAAAATCTCCAAAATCAATAAGTGATTACAATGACGGCCTGTTGCTGCATGAAAATGACATCACTCGTCAGATTAGCGAAATTAAGCCCGAGAAAGACCGCAGAGACGGCATACTGAACAAGTTGATGGGCGACTACGTAAACATCAAGGAGAAGTTCTTAAACAAGGGTTTCGTGCCAGACGCTAACAGCACACTAAGGTTAACTTACGGATATGTTCGCGGTTATTCCCCTGCCGATGCCACTTATATGTCGCCTTATACCACGGTAAAAGGAATTATTGAAAAAGGTACTTCCGGTAATCCAGACTTCTACTATCCGAACATCATTAAGGAATTATGGAACAAAAAGGATTTCGGCTCATTTGCCAAAAAGGAACTGAACGATGTGCCTGTTGCATTTCTTTATAACATGGATACTACAGGTGGAAATTCGGGCTCGCCAATTATGAATGCTAACGGCGAACTAATAGGCGTAAATTTCGACAGAGCTTACGGTGCAACCATCAATGATTACGCTTGGAACGAAAGCTATAGTCGCTCAATTGGAGTAGACATTAGATACGTACTTTGGGCGGCGTCAAAAATTGACAAAGCAGACTTTTTATTGAAAGAAATGGGTGTAAAATTCTAGCCTAAATTAAAGTGTAAGTAGCGCTCAAAACTGACAAATTTTATCATTAGAAATGGTCATGAATTGAGCGCTACCAATGCTAAACTTATTAATATAAATTGAACTAAAAGAAAATGAGAATTATAGCAGAACTTCCGCACCCTCAATGCAAGATTAGCATCTTTAGTATGAACCAAAAATTCATCGTAAAATTTGAACAAGGACCATACGAACAGAGCTACAAAATTTCAGAATTAGATCTTACTGGCGGAGGAGTTAACGAGGTGTTTCAAATCATTGACGAAGAATTTATAGAGACAGTAATTGAACGTTTCAAAACCATGAGAACCGACTTTATAGCAGCCTACCAAAGACAGCAATAATTCATTCAAAACAAGAACATAACTAATTGATATACAGCAATAAAATAATTAAAACAAAATTTTATTTTGAATTCAAACACATTTTAACGCCTAAAAAACATTTAAAAGTAAATAATTACTTCACAAAGTAAGCTTAAATATATTTGATTTACAGAAAGTTAAATTCACAAACAAAATAAAATACTGACCCGTATTTAAGCCAAATAAATGGGAGGTTTTAAATTTTTATAGCGAAATAGGAAGTTTCAGCAAATACATTTCTGCTATACCAAGAAATCGTCTAAATCAGCAAAATCATAAATTATATTACCTTTGCAAACCAACAACCTATAACATGGCGAACAACAGAAATGCAGGTGTATTTTTTATCTTAGTCACTATCCTATTCGACTGCATTGGTTTCGGAATTATCATTCCAATTATGCCAGCTTTAATCAAAGAACTTACCGGAGCAACGCTTAGTGAAGCTTCAGAATATGGAGGTTTTTTATTGACTGTTTATTCGTTAATGATGTTCGTCTGCTCTCCTATTTTAGGTGCACTTAGTGATAAAATGGGACGTCGTCCAGTACTCCTAATTTCACTCTTCGGGATGGCTATCGACTACTTCTTTTTATCGTTTGCACACACCATTACTTTGCTGTTTATCGGACGCATTATTGCTGGTCTGTGTGGAGCTAGTATCACTACCGCTTCGGCCTATATTGCCGATGTAAGCACTCCTGAAAAAAGAGCACAAAACTTCGGTTTAATAGGTGCGGCTTTCGGATTAGGTTTTATCATCGGCCCAGTAATTGGTGGTGTTTTTAGTCAGTTCGGAACCCGAGTACCTTTCATGATTGCAGGCGGTTTATCGCTCATAAATTGGTTATACGGATACTTCATTTTACCAGAATCCTTAAAAAAAGAGAACAGAAGAGTTTTTGACTGGAAACGAGCAAATCCGATAGGTGCGTTAATGCAAATCAAGCGCTACCCTTCACTCCTCGGTTTGCTTGCTTCGTTACTCATTTTATATATTGCAGCACAGTCTACGCAGACTGTTTGGTCATTTTACACCCAAGAGAAATTCGGTTGGAATGAAACTTGGATCGGTTATTCTTTAGGTTTTGTAGGCGTAACGGTAGCTATTGTGCAGGGAGGACTAATTCGCATCATCATACCTAAATTCGGACAAAAAAAATCTATTATGATTGGCCTAAGCCTATATGTTGTAGGCTTTATCCTGTTTGCTTTTGCTTCTAAAGGATGGATGATGTTTGCCATTATCGTTCCCTACGCCCTAGCAGGAATTACCGGTCCAGCTATACAAGGCATCATCTCTACACAAGTAAAAGCAGACGAACAAGGAGAACTGCAGGGAATCATGACCAGCTTTATGAGTTTAGCGAGTATTATCGGCCCATTGCTGATGTCGTACCTGTTTGCTCATTTTACAAGCACTAAAAACGATAGCATCTACTTTCCAGGAGCGCCGTTCATGATGGGCGCAGCACTTACTTGTATCTCCATTGTAATCTGCTACCAAACTTTGAAGAAACATCATTAATTGAATAGAAGACAAATAAATAGCACAGAGAAAAATCTTCCAGCCTATCCGTTCTTTAAATTTAACATCCAATCGATTCTTCATAATAAATCCATAAAAACGTACTATTTCCTGTCCATTTTCAAATCAAATCAGCTTAAATAGTGTTAGATTTGTACATGCTTCAAAGGCCAATTAGAGATACACAAGATTTTTTACTTAGCAATTATTTTGCGGAAGGTCTTCGTATTACTTTTGGTGTACTTTGTCCGTCTTTAATTATGGCACATTTTGGCATGTTACAATTCGGCATGACCTTATCTCTTGGGGCACTTTGCGTTAGTATTGTCGATTCTCCTGGACCAATACATCATCGCAGAAACGCTATGTTTGTCACCACGGCCTTACTATTTTTAGTATCTATTATCGTAGGCATAACCAATAAAAGTGATGTTTTCATCGGCATCCTATTGGTTGCATTCAGTTTCATTTTCTCCATGCTTTTTTTGTATGGAGCTAGAGCCGCCTCCATAGGCACATCAGTGCTACTCGTAATGATTTTGAGTATCGATGATGTCCGTCCGTGGAAAGAAGTTATATTCTACAGTATACTCGTTCTGGTTGGTGGCATTTGGTATACTTCATTAAGTTACATCATTTACAGATTGCGCCCTTACCGATTAGCACAGCAAACTTTAAGTGATTCGATACATGAAATAGCCGACTTCTTAAGAGCAAAAGCTAAATTCTATTCGCAACATACCAACTACGACAAGAACTACGCTGACTTATTACAATTACAGGTAGATGTTCATCAAAAGCAAGATGAAGTTCGTGAGGTACTATTTAAAACCAGAGAGATTGTAAGAGAATCTACCCCTCAAGGCAGGTTCTTATTGATTGTTTTTACAGATACCGTGGATTTATTTGAGCAAGTAATGTCTACGTATTACAACTATAAACAACTTCACGAGCAATTCGATTCGGTAGGGATTTTATCGCATTACGAAGAAGCAATCAACAAAATTGCCGACTCGTTAGATGACATTGCCTTTGCTTTAAAAAGTGGCGGCATACCTACCCTTGCCGACAACCTAGAAAATGACTTGGCAAAACTAAGACAAGAGATAAGCAATTTAGAGCAGAATAAAAACGAGAAATATAACACCTTAGGCATTATCGCCTTAAAAAATATTGAAGTTAATATTGAGAATATTGTTGGCAGAATAAAAACTATCAATAAATATTTCAACAAGAAAGAGCAAAGTAAAATTAAAAAAGGTGATGTTGATGTGGCTAAATTTGTGACTTCACAAGAGATAAATATTAGGCTGTTAATGAACAACCTCACTTTCAGCTCCTCTACATTTAGGCATTCGGTACGTGTGGCTATTGTGATGTTTGTTGGTTTTGTAGTAGCCAAAAGCCTAGATTTTGCTCATAGCTATTGGATTTTGTTAACAATTTTGGTGATTTCCAAACCAGGCTTCAGTCTTACAAAAGAGAGAAACTACCATCGCATCATAGGTACGGTTGCTGGTGCGTTTATTGGAATGGGCGTGCTACATTATGTACATGACAAGAATACGCTGTTTGTAATCCTTATCCTATTCATGATTGCTGGATACAGTTTTCAGCGCAAGAATTATGTGGTAAGTGTACTTTTCATGACACCATACATCCTTATTATGTTCGATTTTTTGGGGATGGGTACAATGTCTATTGCTAAAGAAAGGATTTACGATACTTTAATAGGCTCTGGTATTGCGCTAATGGCTAGCTATTCCCTCTTCCCCAACTGGGAACATGAAAAAGTAAAAGAAGCCATGACTGATATGATCAAGTCTAATCAGTGGTATTTTACGGAAGTAACCAAGTTGTATTTTGAAAAAGGCTTCGACTTAACTAATTATAAACTAGCGAGAAAGGAAGTTTATGTAAAGACTTCCAACTTAGCTTCGATGTTCCAAAGAATGTTTTCGGAACCTAAAAGCAAGCAAGTACATATTAAGGAACTACATCAATTTACCGTACTAAACCATTTACTATCTTCTTACGTCGCTAGTTTGTCTTTATATATTAAAGAACACCATTTCGTTTGTGTAAACTATCAGGATATTAAACCTATTGCTGATAACACCATCTATTTACTTGAAAATGCAGAGGAGAACTTACGTAAGGAAATTATCGAAGCCAGTAATGTTCCTTTAATAAGAAGAAAAAATGCTGCGGGGATTCCGTTATCTGATACGGATATCGTTATCGAAGAACAATTTGATTTGATACAGAAAGTGTCGTATGATATTTTCAAACTGACCGAGAAAATTAAAATCTAAGTCTTTGTATTCAAAATTTATTTTAACATTAAGTAATTAAGAATAGTTAAGCCTTTCCTTAAATCACCTTAACTTCTTAATGTTTAATTACACCAAACTAAAACCATCATTTAGTTGTTGCTCTTAAAAACTGAAATATTATGGAAAAAGTATATACAGCCTCTGTTACCGTTATTGGCGGTAGAGATGGCCACGCAAAATCAAGCGACGGAATATTTGAAACGGATTTGAGAAAACCAAAGGAAATGGGTGGACAAGGCGGCGCCCCTAACCCAGAGCAGTTATTTGCCACTGCGTGGGGCTCTTGTTATTTAGGTGCACTGCAATCTGTAGCAGATCCTGAGGGAGTTGATGCCAGCAATGCAAATGTGAATGTTCACGTATCCTTCAATAAAAATGGAAAAGGATTTGCGCTCTCTGCAGATTTAGATGTACATATTCCTGATATCAGTATTGAAGAAGCACAATCTTTAGCAGACAAAGCAAATGCGGTTTGTCCGTATTCTAATGCTACAAAAGGAAATATAGAAACTAGAGTTACGGCGGTTTAATTATTTACTACGCTTTCATAGTACGTCATTCCCAACTTGATTGGGAATCTTAATGCAATAGAGAAAAATGAGAAACGCCTTAAGATTCCCGCGTTTGCGGGAATGACGTACTATATAAGTTTCTCTGATTATAACTTACAACAATAACTTACTTGCCAATCCCAACAATAGCAAGAAACCAAAAACATCCGTAAAAGTGGTAATAATAATAGACGAGGCAATAGCTGGGTCGATACCTACCCTTTTTAGAATTAACGGAATACCTGCTCCAGTAAAACCTGCAATAATCAGGTTCCCAGTCATTGCTAGAAAAATCACAACGCCTAACATCAAATTGGCATCGAAGAAATAAGCAAATGCCAATACAATGATCCCAGTAACCGCACCATTAATCATCCCAACAGTAAATTCCTTTAAAACTGTTCTATAAGCTTGTTGGTCTGTTAAATCAAATAATGAAATACGGCGCACGGTAACCGCCAAAGCCTGCGTAGCGGCATTACCTCCCATTCCTGCAATAATAGTCATGTAGGCAGAAAGAATAGCCAAATGTGCCAGTGTATCTTCGTAATAACGCACTACCGCGGAAGCTAAAAATGCAGTTCCCAAATTAATGATTAGCCAAGGCAGACGAGATTTAACAGCATCTACCCAATTACCAGCAAGTTCCTCATCTTCAGAAACCCCTGATATTTTTAAGATATCTTCCGTATTTTCATCTTCCATTACGTCAATCACGTCATCGAAAGTTACTCGACCTAGCAATTTCTTATTTTCATCAACAACCGGAATACTCGTTAAATTATATTGAGATAAAAGCTTGGCCACTTCTTCTTGGTCGGTATCGGCTTTCACATAAACTGCATCAGGATTTACCATGTCGGTAATTTTCACATTCCCTTTGGCTTTGATGATATCTTTTAAGGATACAATGCCTCTAAAACCGCCTTCGTCATCTACAACGAAAACTGTATAAAACTCCTCAATTTCTTCGCTTTGCCTAATAATCTCATCAATCGCATCTTTCTTGGTTAAATCGATATTAACCTTAATCATCTGCGTATTCATCAAACCACCGGCAGTTTCCTCGTCGTAGCTTAATAAATTTCTGATACTCTCCGCATCATCAGCACTTAAGTCTTCTAAAATTTCCTGTTGCTCGTCTGCATCTAGTTGAGAAATGATATCCGTGGCATCATCATAATCCAGCTCTTCTACAATTTCCGTACGTTTATCTGGATGTAGTTGTATTAAAAGTTCTTCTGGATGGGCTTCTTCGCTCATCTCTGCGATTACTTCCGAAGCTTTTTCTACCTCTAAAAGATTGATGATACGTTGCCTATCTTCTGAGTTGATGTTCTCAAAAAGGATGGCAATTTCAGATGCGTGGTATTCCGCTAAAGTAGCAGCTAATATTTGGTCATCACCATCTATAGCTTTCCTTAGTTTAGAAAGGTCTGTTTTATCTAATTCAAATGATTGCATGTAGATGAAATTTAGATTAGATATTAATGTAAGTGATACCTAGGGATACTGCCACGGCGATACCAAAACTTAGCAAAGTACCTATCAAAACGTACTCTGTTAGTTTCAAATCATTCCCATCTTTCAAGTCGCCAAACCTAAAAATAGATTTTGCCGCTAAAAGGAAGCCTACAGCCTCTAAGTGATTGGTAAGTACAAAAATGTAAATGAGCAATCTTTCTAAAATACCGATAAATTTACCAGCATTTTGCAATGAAATAGAAGCTTTGCTTGGAATAAATCGATTAATGACCACTTTAATCACAATTGCTGTTGGCGAGGTAAGCAGCAACCCACCGAATACATATAACCAAACCTTGGAATTTTGAACAAAGCTGAAATCTATATTTGCACCGTCGTAAAAACTCAACCAACAAACTATAATTACAGCAATATGCAAAGCTTGGTCGGCGAAAAACCATATCCTTTTAGTGCTCGCTTTTTGAAATAGCAATTTGGCGGCATCTATTACATAATGGGTAATACCAATGATGAATGCTTGTTTCCAAACATCAAATGAAAAGAAGATAAGAAATATCAATGCAACATGTAAAGCTACATGCAGATACAATTTACTGGATTTCAATTTTATGCTTTCTTTTTCTATGACCCATTTATCGGGCTGCAAGAAAAAATCGCCAAATAAATGAGCCAGAAGAAGTTTAATTAATGCTATTTCCATTATTTAAAGATTTTGCCGACCAACAATCTATATTTTTTCTCTAGTTCCATTATCTCCGAAAAATGGGCTCTTTTTAGCGCTTCGCTAATAGAAGACTGACTTCTGCCAGAAATTTTTGCAATCTTATCTTGGTTTTCATTTTGATTTTCTATGGTTTGCTTTACCACCTCCGAAGCAATTGGGCTCCAACTGTCCATCGCTATAAGTGCCAATTTGAAGTACAAGTTCATATCGTCATCAAACTTAGCTGAAGGGCTTTTTATCGTTAGGTTTACCTTATTGCTTTTCAAACTATCGAAGCCCTCTCCCGAGTTTATATAAGCTTCTCCATTAGCTTCAGTTACTTTATCTGTAGCTATTTTAGCTTTTTCACCTAAACCAATACTTAATCTAACATCAGCACCTTTAATAGTTTTCATACATGCTTTAATATATACCGAAGCAAGCAATGCCTGATGTGATGGCAATTCAATTTGAAAACTATCACCCCTAAAAATTTCCCATTTGGTATTTTTCTGTGGCAAAGCCGATAAAGCTTCCTTTAAAGTTTCTATCCAAAGGGATGGTAGCTCTCTCGAATTGACAATATCTCCTGTAATTACTGCAATCATAAAACTAATATCGGCAAAAAAGCCGATAAATCAAATTATCGGCTAATTACCCGATAATTAAGAATATCGGCTAAATACCCGATAATTATTTTTAAAACTATAGTTTGCTACAAGCGTTATTAAAGCAAATGGCACTAATACAATTTACAAATAAGGGGATTTACTGTAAACAAGGTGATTTTTATATCGACCCTTGGAGACCTGTAGACAAAGCGGTGATTACTCACGGCCATGCAGACCATGCAAAATGGGGCAATAAAAGCTACCTCTGCCATACTTTAACAAAACCAATTTTAGAAGAAAGATACAACTTATACGGTAATGTAGAAACGCTTCCCTACAGTGAAACCATCGATATTAATGGTGTAAAATTAAGCATGTTTCCCGCAGGGCATGTGATTGGTTCAGCTCAAATTAGATTAGAGTACAAAGGAGAAATAGTAGTAGTTTCTGGCGATTATAAAACAGAATACGACGGCATCAGCACTGCTTTTGAACCTGTAAAATGCCATACTTTTGTTTCCGAAAGTACCTTTGGCTTACCTATTTACAAATGGCAACCTCAACAATTAATTTTTGATAGTATTGATAGTTGGATTGCAGATAACCACGCTAGAAATAAAACCAGTGTGTTAGTTGCCTATAGTTTAGGAAAAGCACAAAGGTTAATCCAAAATTTAAAAGCCGATTACCCTATTTATGTACATAGAACCATTGCAGCTTTAAATGCAGCTTTTCAAAGTGCTGGCGTTGAATTACCTGCTACTTTACAAATCAATCCAGAGATTAAAAAAGATGAACTACAAAAAGGTATTGTAATTGTGCCACCAGCATTAGCAGATAGCAAATGGATTAAAAGCTTAACTAACCCTGCAACTGGTATTTGTAGCGGTTGGATGGTCGTTAGAGCCGGTAGAAGATGGCGTAGTGCCGATGCTGGCTTTGCATTAAGCGACCATGCAGATTGGCCAGGTCTTTTGGATGCCATTAAAGCTACCGGAGCCGAAAAAGTAATGGTAACTCACGGCAGTACAGCGATTTTCAGCAGGTACTTAAATGAAATTGGTATCGAAGCTGAAGAAGTTAAAACACAATATGGCGACGAAGAAGCTGAAGAAAGCATAGAGAAAGTGGAAAAGACGGAAGAAACTCAAATTACAAAATAGATGAAGCGTTTCGCACAGTTAATACAAGAGCTAGAATTAAGCAATAAAACCAATGACAAAATTGCGGCATTGGTAACTTATTTTAGCGAAGCTGAAGACCGAGACAAGCCTTATGTAATTGCAATGTTTACGGGTAAGCGCCCAAAGCGGCCCATTACCACTACCTTTATTAAGCAATGGGCAATTGAACTTACAGATTTGCCAGAGTGGTTATTTACCGAAAGTTACCACAGCGTTGGCGATTTAAGTGAAACCATTGCCCTAATGCTCCCTCCTGCTAAGCATACCGTAGAAAAACCTTTACATCAGTGGATTAGCGAACTAGCGCAGCTTCATGGCAAAACCGATGAAGAAAAAAAGGAATATATCCTTAACTCATGGGACAGCTTAGCCACACCTGAGCGCTTCATTTTCAACAAATTGATTTCGGGAAACTTTAGAATTGGCGTATCCAATAAAATGTTAGTGAATGCCATTGCTAAGCAAAGCGAGCAAGAAGCCAATAAAATTATGCACAGCATTATGGGTAAATGGCAGCCCAACGAAATCACCTACGAGGAATTAACCGCTGGCGCCCATGTAAATACCGATAATTCATGGCCCTATCCTTTTTGCCTAGCCTACGCCATAGATACCGAACCCGAAAATTTAGGAGAAATAACTGCTTGGCAAGCTGAATGGAAATGGGATGGTATTCGCGGACAGATTGTAAAACGCAACGGAGAATTATTCATTTGGAGCCGTGGCGAAGAACTAGTGACCGACCAATTTCCGGAACTACATTTCCTTAAAGATGAATTGCCAGACGGCACTGTATTAGATGGAGAAATACTTGCAGTAAAAGACGGAAACGTGCTTTCATTTAGCACCTTACAGCAACGATTAAACAGAAAGACCATCAACAAAAGTCAATTAGAAAATGCGCCTATTGGTTTCTTCACTTACGACTTGTTAGAACTTAAAGGCACAGATATCAGAACCGAACCTCTATCAAAAAGAAGGCAATCATTAGAAGAAATCATTCAGAACTTAACGACTAAAAACATTGCCATTTTATCACCAGTAATTAAATATGAAAGCTGGCAACAATTGGCCGAAATTAGAGAAAAGGCTAGAGAAATTAATAGTGAAGGAATTATGTTGAAGAACGTAAACTCTGTTTTTCATGCTGGTAGAAAACGCGGCGATTGGTGGAAATGGAAAATAAATCCTTATACGGTAGATACGGTAATGATTTACGCACAAAAAGGTAGCGGTCGTAGAGCTAATTTTTATACCGATTATACTTTTGCGGTAAGAGACGGCGATAACCTAATTACCATCGCAAAAGCTTATTCTGGTTTAACAGACAAAGAAATTAAAGAGGTAAACAGCTTCGTTAATAAAAATGCCATCGAGAAATTTGGACCTGTGCGTACCGTAAAGCCAGAGCTGGTTTTCGAAATTGCATTTGAAGGTATTGCAGAAAGCAAGCGACATAAAGCTGGTTTGGCATTACGTTTTCCACGTATTTCCCGCTGGAGAAAAGATAAAAAGGCAGAAGAAATTAATACACTGGATGATTTAAGGGCATTGATTCCAGTAGTAGAGTAACAAATATAAGTCGTCATTTCGAGCTTGTCGAGAAATCTTTTAAACCAGTAATTCTCATTTTCAAAGATTTCTCCGCTCGCTGCGCTACGGTCGAAATGACGAAAGAGAAATTAGATCGCTTAACTATTACATAACATGCAAAAAACTAAAGGCTACAAACAAATCATCTCTTGGCTAAAAGCCGATAAGAAAAAGCCTTTTGATTTTCAAAAAGAAACATGGCAACATTATCTTGACGGTTACAGCGGGTTAGTAAACGCTCCTACTGGTTTCGGTAAAACATTTTCCGTTTTTTTAGCAGTAGTAATCGAAGGAATAAATCAACCGAAACCAGTTAAAGGCTTACAACTGATATGGATTACGCCTCTCCGCTCCTTAGCTAAGGATATCGCCAGAGCAATGCGACAAGTTTTAGAAGAACTAGATTTAGATTGGCATGTGGGTGTTAGAAATGGAGATACTTCACAAGCGGAAAAGTTGCAACAGAAAAAATCAATGCCAGAAATTCTGCTGATTACGCCAGAAAGTTTACATCTACTACTCGCTCAAAAAGGTTCAACTACATTATTCAAGAACTTAAATTGTATCGTAGCTGACGAATGGCATGAGCTTTTAGGAAGTAAGCGAGGTGTAATGGTGGAATTAGCACTTTCCAGAATAAAGGGACTACAAAAAGCCAATGGCAATCAACTGTTGAGAGTTTGGGGCATTTCTGCAACTATTGGTAATATTGAAGAAGCGCTAGATGTTATTGTTCCAGAAACTGATGCTAAAAAAATAATTGTCAAAGCAAAACTGGAAAAGAAAATTGAAATCAAAACAATCTTGCCCGAAAAGATTGAAACACTACCTTGGGCAGGGCACTTGGGGTTAAAATTAGCACATAAGCTCATTCCAATCATTGAGAAAAGCAAAACCACACTCATCTTTATCAATACACGTGGGCAATCAGAAATATGGTATCAGCACCTGCTGGATATTGAACCAGATTTAGCAGGCAGAATTGCCATACACCATGGATCTATAGATTTTGAGCTAAGAAATTGGATTGAAGATAGTTTGCACAGTGGTTTGTTAAAAGCTGTGATTGCCACTTCATCCCTAGATTTAGGGGTCGATTTTAAGCCTGTAGACACTGTCGTGCAGATTGGTTCTCCTAAAGGTGTCGCTCGGTTTTTACAACGTGCCGGACGTTCTGGACATTCGCCACATGAAATTTCCAAAATATACTTCTTACCTACCCATGCCTTAGAAATTGTAGAAGCCGCTGCCATTAAAGAAGCCGCTAGAGAAAATAACATCGAAAGTAGAGAACCATTCGTGATGGTCTTCGATACCTTAATTCAATATTTAGTGACTTTGGCCGTAGGTGATGGTTTTGATGACAAGATTATTTATCAGGAAATCGTCCAAACCAATGCTTTTAAGGAATTGCTTCCCGAAGAATGGGCTTGGGCAATGCAATTTATCACTTCTGGTGGTGATAGCTTAACTGCTTACAACGAGTTTAAAAAAGTAGTGAAAGATGAAGACGGCTTATGGAAGGTAAAAAGTAGGCAAATTGCCATGCGCCACCGACTTCATATTGGAACCATTGTAAGCGATGCCATGTTAAAAGTAAAGTTTCTAAGTGGCGGCTACATTGGCATGGTGGAAGAATATTTTGTGTCAAAAATTAAAGCTGGCGATAGTTTTATACTTGCTGGAAGAGTTTTAGAATTCGTACAAATTAAGGATATGACCGTGATTGTTCGTCGCAGTAAACAGAAAAAGGCGATGTCCCCTAGTTGGCTCGGCGGAAGATTGCCACTTTCTTCAAATTTAGGAGCGGTACTTAGAAAAAAATATAACGAAGTGTTAGATAAAAAACACCAAGATGAAGAACTTGATACTGTTTATCCGTTATTTCTAATTCAGCAAGAACGTTCTCATGTGCCGAGAAATGACGAATTGCTGATTGAAATGATTAACAATAGAGAAGGATTTCACTTGTTTGCTTATCCTTTCGAAGGAAGATTAGTGCATGAAATATTAGGTGCTTTAGTAGCTTATCGTTTGAGTAAATTGGTACCAATCACTTTTTCTATTGCGATGAATGATTATGGGTTTGAACTATTAAGTGATACAGAGATCCCGATGGATGATGTAATTGCGTACGAAGTTTTTTCACCTGTAAATTTAGCTGAAGACATCACTTTGAGTATCAACTCCACAGAAATGGCAAGAAGAAAATTTAGAGATATTGCCTGTATTTCCGGACTAGTTTTTCAAGGCTATCCAGGAAAATATGTGAAAAATAAGCACTTACAATCTAGCGCAGGTCTATTCTTCAATGTATTTAATGATTTCGACAAGCATAATTTACTGCTTAGACAAGCTTATGAAGAGGTTTTTTATCAGCAATTAGAAGAACCAAGATTAGCTGCAGCTTTACATCGTATTCAGAATAGTAATATCGTCATCACTTATCCTAAACGCTTTACACCTCTATCATTTCCGATCAAAGTGGATAGCTTGCGTGCAAATATGAGTTCCGAAGAATTGGAACAACGCATTGAGCGGATGAAAAAGGAAGTTTTTAAATGATATCAAAATACATCATTTAAACATTAAGCAATTAAGACATATTGAGTTCGTAACGAAAATCTTAATTTCACTTAACTTCTTAATGTTTTGTATTCTGTGTAAATTTGCAACGTGAAAATCGAAATCAGAGGAGAAGAAATTATTTTAGATAAAGAACGTGCTATTTTCCTACCAAATGAAAAATTACTAGCTATTAGCGATTTACATTTGGGAAAAGCCGCTCATTTTCGCAAAGCTGGCTTGGCAGTTCCTAACAGTGTTTCACAAAGTGATTTAGGCAGACTTTCGGGACTACTACATCAATATCAACCTAAAAAATTGCTAATTAATGGCGATATGTTTCATAGTGATTATAACACTGAGATTGATGAATTCGCAAAATGGAGGAAAGAATTTAGCGATATCAAATTTATATTGGTAAAAGGAAATCACGATAGGCAAAAAGATGAAGTTTATAAGAACTTAGCAATCGAAGTTTGTGAGCCGAATTATGAAACAGACAACTTCTGCTTTATACATGATGTTGCCCATTGCAAATCAGAATTATATACCATTAGTGGTCACATTCATCCTGGCATAAGCATTTACAACAAAGCAAAACAGCGTTTAAAATTTCCATGCTTTTATTTTGGGGAAGATTACTCAATTCTTCCAGCTTTTAGTACTTTCACTGGATTGCAATTAGTAAAGCCAAAAGAGCTGGACCAAGTTTTTGCGATTACGCCAGCTAAAGTGGTAAAAGTATAAGCTATTTAACTAGAGTGAAGCTCAATTAACTGTTTCAATTGAGGAGCAGGCACTGCACCACTTTGTCGCCAAACTGCTTTTCCCTTTTTAAATAAAATGAAGGTTGGCACACCTTGTACATCAAAGGCACTGGCAGCAGCTTGGTTTTTATCTACATCAACTTTTATAATTGCAGCCTTATCTCCTATCTGACTTTTCAACTCCGTTAATATCGGAGCCATCGTTTTACAAGGCGCACACCACTCAGCAAAAAAATCTACCAAAACTGGTTTATCACCATTTATCAATTCTGTGAACTTAGACATAATATACTTTCTTTTAAAAAAGGAACAAGCCAATTAGAAAATGGTTTTTACAACATTTGATTAACAAACTTTCTCGTCATTGCGAGGCACGAAGCAATCTTACAAGCCAAGTAACCTCTAAACAATTACTTATTTGGCATATGTTGAAATAAATTTAGGGTGACGAAGACTGTATAATATAATCCGTTATGCTGAATTTATTTCAGCATCAGTTTAAAAGGTAACGAAGATTGCTTTACCGATGAATCGGTACGGGCTGGTGCCTCGCAATGACGAGTATGTATATAAAAAAAGGGAACAATTTTCATTGCTCCCTTTCCTTAATATTTCAGTATCTTATTTTACTGCATCAATAACTGCTTTAAAAGCATCTTTATTGTTCATTGCTAAGTCAGCTAAAACTTTACGGTTTAACCCGATGTTTTTAGAAGCCAATTTACCAATTAATTGAGAGTAAGAAATACCGTACTCGCGAGCACCAGCATTGATACGTTGGATCCATAAAGCACGGAATTCTCTTTTCTTAGCTTTACGGTCACGGTATGCATATTGCAAACCTTTTTCAACTGTGTTTTTAGCAATGGTAAAAACCTTGCTTCTTGATCCCCAATAGCCTTTGGCCATATTTAGGACTTTTTTCCTTCTGCGTCTAGCAGCTACTACGTTTACCGAACGAGGCATAATGTGTTGTGTTTTGATAAGCGGTGTTGCATTTTACTGCAATCTTGGAACCGAGTATCGGGTTAAAAATTAATTACTTACCGATGCAAAGCATACGTTTAACGTTGCCCATGTCAGCATCATTTACCATGCTAGTGGTGGTTAAGTTACGCTTACGTTTAGTACTCTTTTTTGTTAAGATGTGACTTTTGTAGGCGTTCTTTCTTGCAATTTTACCTGTTCCAGTAAGCGAAAAACGCTTTTTAGCACTGGAATTGGTTTTCATTTTTGGCATAACCTGTTAATTTATATAATTTATTACTTTTTTGCTGCTTTAGGAGCTAATGTTAAAAACATACGCTTGCCTTCTAATTTAGGTAAAAGTTCTACTTTACCTATTTCTTCTAACGCCTGAGCAAACTTCAACAATAAGATTTCACCTTGTTCTTTGTAAACAATTGCTCTACCTTTAAAGTGTACGTAAGCTCTTACTTTTTCGCCTGCTTCCAAGAAACCAACTGCATGTTTCAATTTGAATTGAAAATCGTGGTCATTGGTATTAGGCCCGAAACGGATTTCTTTAATAACCGTTTGTTTAGCATTAGCTTTAATTTCCTTTTGCTTTTTCTTTTGCTCGTACATGAACTTGCTATAGTCAATGATACGGCAAACAGGTGGATTAGCATTTGGAGAAATCTCTACTAAATCAAGTTCAAGCTCTGCAGCAAAAGCCAATGCCTTTGCCAAAGGATAAATACCTTGTTCTACATTATCCCCAGACAGCCTAACCTCTTGTGCACGAATATGCTCGTTAATATTATGTTCTGCTTCTTTTTTCTTAAAAGGCGGACGTGGTCCCCTGTTAAATCCTGGTCTTCCTAATGCCAAATGCTTTCCTTGTTTAAACTGTTATTTCTTTATTAATTAATTCACTAAACTCTGCTAAAGTCATGCTTCCCAAATCTCCTTCGCCATGTTTACGAACAGAAACTTTTCCTTCTTCCATTTCCTTTTCGCCGATTATCAGCATATAAGGCAATTTTTTAACTTCAGCATCCCTAATTTTCCTTCCGATTTTCTCATCACGAAAGTCAATTAGACCGCGAATATCGGAATTATTTAGTTCTTCTGAAACTTTTTTTGCATATTCTTCATACTTTTCTGAAATAGGAAGAATGATATATTGTTCAGGAGAAAGCCATAATGGGAAGTTTCCACCGCAGTGTTCAATCAATACCGCTACGAAACGCTCCAAAGAACCAAATGGTGCACGGTGTATCATTACTGGGCGGTGCTTTTGATTATCACTACCTGTATATTCTAACTCAAAACGCTCTGGCAAGTTATAATCTACCTGAATAGTACCTAGTTGCCATTTTCTACCCAAAGCATCACGCACCATAAAGTCTAATTTCGGTCCGTAAAAAGCTGCTTCTCCGTATTCAACTACAGTTGGTAATTCTTTTTCCTCAGCTGCCTCAATAATTGCAGTTTCGGCTAATTTCCAATTTTCATCAGAACCGATATACTTAGCTTTATTTTCTGGATCGCGTAAAGAAACCTGAGCAGTATAGTTATCAAAACCCAAAGATTTGAATACATGAAGTACTAAATCAATTACTTTTTTAAACTCTTCTTTTACTTGGTCTGGGCGACAAAATAAATGCGCATCATCTTGAGTGAAGCCACGTACACGAGTTAAACCGTGCAACTCGCCACTTTGCTCGTAACGATAAACTGTACCAAATTCAGCAAAACGAACTGGTAAATCTTTGTAAGAACGAGGTTTAAATTTATACAATTCACAGTGGTGTGGGCAGTTCATCGGTTTTAGGAAGAACTCCTCTCCTTCTTGTGGTGTTTTTATCGGCTGAAAAGCATCCTTACCATATTTCTCATAGTGACCAGAAGTGATATACAAATTCTTGTGACCAATATGCGGGGTAATTACTTGCTCGTAACCCGATTTTTGTTGTGCTTTAGTTAAGAATTGAACTAAACGCTCACGCAAAGCAGTACCTTTTGGTAACCACATTGGCAAGCCCATTCCTACTTTTTCTGAGAAAGTGAAAAGCTCTAACTCTTTACCTAGCTTACGGTGGTCACGTTTTTTAGCTTCTTCAATCATGTGAAGATACTCTGTTAACTCACTTGCTTTAGGAAAAGTAACACCGTAAATACGAGTCAATTGCTTTTTAGTTTCGTCGCCTCTCCAATACGCACCAGCAACGTTCATCAATTTTATTGCTTTGATTACGCCAGTATTGGGAATGTGCGGACCGCGACATAAATCTGTAAAACTGCCTTGAGTATAGAAAGTAATTTTTCCATCTTCTAAACCTTCCAACAAATCTAATTTGTACTCGTCGCCTTTTTCTGTGAAATATTTTATAGCATCAGCTTTGCTAACACTAGTACGTTCGAAAACTTCCTTTTGCTTAGCCAGCTCCAACATTTTATCTTCGATTTTTTTGAAATCATCAGATGAAAATTCTACTTCTCCGAAATCTACATCGTAATAAAAGCCAGTTTCGATAGCTGGACCGATACCAAATTTAGTTCCTGGATAAAGTGCTTCTAAAGCCTCGGCCATTAAGTGGGCAGATGAATGCCAGAAAGTTGATTTTCCGGCCGTGTCGTTCCAAGTCAATAATTTAACTGCAGAGTCAGCTTCGATTGGACGTGTACTGTCCCAAACTTCTCCGTTTACTTCTGCTGCTAAAACGTTTCTTGCTAGGCCTTCTGATATTGACAAGGCAATTTGATGGGCACTTACGCCCTGTTCATACTGACGTACTGAGCCGTCAGGTAATGTAATGTTAATCATCTACAACTATGATTTAGAGTTTATAAAATTGTTATGCAAAATCACTTACGTGTGTGATTTTATTTTGTGCAAAGATAGGGTTTTCGTTTTAGATTTCTAATTTTTTAGCCATTTCGTCATTGCGAGGTACGAAGCAATCTTAAGGCTATAGTTATTACTTCTAATTGAGATTGCTTCGTACCTCGCAATGACGTGGTGCTTAAACAAAAAAAAAATGTCCCGACTAAAGCCGAGACATTCAGAAAATATAAAATGAAATTTCTTAGTTTACTCTACCAGTAGCACCTTGACGGTTGCCGTTGTTATTTCTAAATCTAGCCATCATTGCAGCTTGCTTAGTTTGATATTGTTCTGGAGTAATAGCCGTTGCCTTTTTAGGAGCAGTTACGTCTTTATTACCTACGTTTCTGTACTCAATACTTTTTGCTGTGGTACCGCCACCTTTAATTTCAATAGCTAGTACAGCTCCTTCCGTCCATAAGTTTGGCATTGGAGAGAAGTTAAAGCCTAAATCATTGGTATACCAAAGTACTGTTTCGTCAACTACATCTTTATCCATATCTAAAACCTTCGCTTTACGAGTAGTTCTGATAGTTACTTTTTTGCAATCAAGATTAACAATCTTCTTAGTTTCATCAGATTTGATGATATCTACTACAGGTGGTACATCTAAAAATTGTACTGCATTGTTATTTTGATTATTGTTTCTTCCGCCATTACCGCCACCAAATTGATTGATTGAAGCCAAAGCTAATTTAGTTGGCATTACATAAGTAGTATCCATCATATCAAAAACTTCTACTACTTTTTGGTCAGCGAAGGTGTAGTAATATTCTTTATTACCACCACCGAAACCGCCGCCAAATCTCATACCACCACCTGGACCGCCGCCGCTATTGCTATCCTCTGTTTCTGTTACAGGCATATAGCTTGCATTGGTAGCATTGTAAAGTAATTCGTAATTAGATTTGATGGATTTAGGCATACGAGCTTTCATTTGCTCCGGTATTTGTCTTCCACTTGCTTCGGCAACTGCAATTGGATCAATTATAGTTTCAAATTGGATAGCTCCCGATTTCTTTTGTGCTTGTGCATTAACTGTAAAAGCCAATACACTTAAAAAAGCGATAAATATTCTTTTCATTTATTGTTTTGTTTTCGATTATAAGTACGCAAAACTAACTCTATCTCAACAATTTTCATGTTAACAAAAGTTATAATTTTGTTTTATAACTGTAGTTTTACAATGTAACAATCAGCTAATTTGCAAGTGCTTTGATTGATATTTTAGTGATTGGTTTAATCGACAGAAAAATTAATATTCAGTGCTTTCTAACCAACCATTTGCAAGTACATCTGCTAGGTGCATTGTCTTGAGTGGAATGTTATTTTTCTTGATATAGCCGTCGAGGTGCAGCAAACAAGAAAGGTCGGTAGAGATGATATAATCTGCATCCATTTCTAAGGCATTATTTACCTTTTGCTCGGCCATGGCCGATGAAATCGCATCAAACTTAACAGCAAAAGTGCCCCCAAAACCACAGCACATATCGGTATCTTTCATTTCGAGCATTTCCAGACCAATCACTCTTGAAAGCAATTGGCGAGGTTCTTCTTTGATTTTGCATTCTCTTAAACCACTGCACGAATCGTGATAAACCGCTTTACCTTCTAATTCAGCACCGAAATAATCTTTTTTCAATACGTTGACCAAGAAATCCGATAATTCAAATATGTTGGATTGTACATTTCTACATTTATTATGTACGATGGTATTGGTAAACAAATCGTTAAAACCACCTTTTACCATGCCTACGCAAGATGCTGATGGCGCTACAATATATTCGGTTTCTGAGAAATCTGATAAGAACTTAGTACCTATTTCCTTCGCTTGCTCCCAATAACCTGCATTGTAAGCAGGCTGCCCACAACAGGTTTGTTTGGAGTTATATGAGATTTCGCAACCTGCTTTTTCCAAAACCTTAATGGTATTAAATGCAGTTTCAGGATATAATTGATCTATAAAACAGGGGATAAATAATTCTACTTTCATTTTATTTCTTAGGCACTAATCGCACAAACACTTACTCAACTACTACTGCTTTAGGCTCTACCTTTTTTAAGAGCAGCAAAAATACTAAACCGAAAACAAAAAACAGTGCTAATGCAATCACCGAATTACGCATGCTTCCGCTAAGTACTTCAATATAACCAAAACTAAACATCCCAAAAACTAGCGCAACCTTCTCAGTTACATCATAAAAGCTAAAAAATGAAGTATGGTCTGGACTTGATTGAGGTAAAAATTTAGAATAGGTAGAACGCGATAAAGATTGAATTCCGCCCATAATTAAACCAATAACTGCAGCTAAAGCGTAGAATTGCATTTCGGTGTGGATGAAATAAGCAGAGATACAGCTGCCAATCCAAATAACTACCACACCTATCAGTACATTGACGTTACCAAATCTCTTCGAGGAAAGATAAGACATCAGCATTGCGCCAGGAATAGCTACCAATTGTAAAATAAGGATGGTTGCAATCAATTTAGTGGTTGGCAGATGTAATATTTTCTCGCCAAAAATAGTGGCGACTAACATTACGGTCTGTACGCCCATTGAGTAAAAAAAGAACGCAAAGAGAAACCGCTTCAGATACTTCATTTGCTTTACCTGTTTCCAAACTTTGTTTAATTCTTGGAAACCACTACTCATGATGTTTTTCTTTTCTGTTTTGAAATTTGGGCTTCCTTTTGGCAAATTTCTGAATGGAATTTGTGCAAATCCTATCCACCAAACACCAACTAAGAGAAACGACAAACGTGCTGGAACGGAGGCATCTACAATACCAAACCAATCTGGCTTAAACACAAATACAAAGCAGATAATTTGCAGGATGATACTTCCAACGTAACCAAAAGTAAATCCTTTAGCACTTACATTATCCTGTTCTTCAACCGTTGCAATTTCTGGCAGATATGAGTTGTAAAACACCAAACTTCCCCAAAAACCAATAGCTGCAATTACAAACATGATGACACTAAAATTCAAAGTATCAACTCCTTTATCGGCATTAATCTCGAAGAAAAACAATGCACTACATGCAGTTGCACCAATATAAGTGAACATTTTCATGAAGATTTTCTTATTACCTCGAGTATCAGCAATAGAAGATAAAACTGGAGACAATAAAGCAATCACTAGAAAAGCGAAAGCCATTGCGTAGGTATATAGTGCAGAGTTAACGATTTTATAACCGAAGAAATAAACATAGTCAATGGTGTTATCGTCTTTATCTCCAGTAATTGCCGTGTAATAGGCTGGAAATATGGTTGAAGTGATGACTAAGTTATATGCTGAGTTTGCCCAATCGAAAAAGGCCCAAGAACGGATTGTCTTCTTATCGTTTTTAACTCCTAAATCTCCAGAAGGGGATTTTGAAAGCTCATCTTTCATAAATTCGTGTTGTTTATTGCGGCTAAGATATGAAATTTGGTGAATTGCACTTTGTCAATCCTTTCAAAAATTATCAGAGTTCATTTATTAAGCGTATTATAAATTATAAATACTGTTAAAGCTGATGCTGAAATGAATTCAGCATGACGGAGTGCCAAATCTAGCGTCACCCTGAATTTATTTCAGGAGTTAGTATTACAATACAATATTGATAATAGATAAGTTGTATTTTTTTTAGATAATTAAATGGTTAATCAACTTTACAAATAATATTTCTTGCCATCTGTCTTAATTTTACCAGCGTCAAGCAATTCTCTAATCCTATCTATTTTATCGTTATCAGTACCCGTCTGTATATTTTTTACTAAATCATCTAGATCAAAATGGCCACTTTGCAATACCATACTAATTTCAAAATCAATTTTATCAGTATATTCAGCTAGTTCGTCGTGCTTCTTTTCTGCTAAACAGATGTCGCACACGCCACATTTTTCAGCTTTGCTTTCTCCAAAATAAGTAAGCAATTGTATGCTTCTACAAATTTCGTTAGACGCATAAGCCAATACAGCCTCAATTTGAGTACTTTGAATTTGCTTTCTAAGTTCAATAAATTTAGCATCTACATCTAAATGTAACATATCCATTCGAGGCATTACAAATTGCAACTGTGGTTGGTCTGTTTGTTGGAGATAGGAAATAATTTCGTATTCCTGTAGCTTCTTGAGGTAAGCAATTACATCATTATAAGACACCCTTAAACGGTTAGATAAATCGCTTTCTTTTATCTTGACGTAACTATCAAATGCACCACCGTACGAACGTTGAATGGTTTTAATAATTGGGTCGAATGCGGCATTTTCAATTTGGAAACGATAAACCTCCTCGTGACCTATCGTAAACATCAACCTTGATGGTATAAAAACACTCTCTGATAAGGCGAGGTAACCATCACGCTCTAAAAACTTAAGCGCAGCCATAGTTTTAATTACTCCAGTATTGAAACGTTTGCAGAAATCGGCCAAATCGAACTCAAAACTTAATCCTTCACCTGCACCATAGGCCAATTGGTAGTAATTACCTAGGTAGTGATATACCTTCTTTATTTCTTCAACAGAAGGAAAACTATCGGTATATTTAGCTTCCAACACTTTCTGGTCGCCTTTGTTGGTGAGTAAAACACCGAATGCTCGCTTTTCGTCACGGCCTGCCCTACCAGCTTCTTGATAGTAAGCTTCCAAACTTTCGGGCAGATCTAAGTGCACCACAAATCGTACATCAGGTTTGTCAATCCCCATTCCGAAAGCGTTGGTGGCCACCATTATTCGGGTTTTATCTTTCTTCCAGTCTTCCTGCTTCTGAAAACGAATATCCTTTTCTAAACCAGCATGATAAAAATCTGCAGAGATTTGGTTACGTTGCAAAAACATAGCTACCTCAGCGGTTTCGCGTCTATTACGAACATACACTAAGCCACAGCCTTTTACATTTTTACAGATATCAATCAGTTTTTTATGCTTATCATCAAGATTGAAGACCACATAACTTAGGTTCTTTCTAGAAAAGCTTTTCACAAAAACCTGTGCATCTTTCAGTTCCAGTTTTTCGATGATGTCTGTTCTAACATTGGGCGTAGCAGTTGCCGTTAAGGCTAAAATCGGTTTATCTGGAAGTATTTCTCTTAGCTCCTTAATTTTAAGATAAGGCGGACGGAAATCATAACCCCATTGAGAAATACAATGCGCTTCATCGATGGCAATCAAGTTCACATTCATGTACGAAATACGAACACGAACCAATTCTGAAAGCAATCGCTCTGGCGACAGATAAAGGAACTTGATTTTCCCGTAAATGCAGTTATCAAGCAGGATGTCTATCTCACGTTTGCCCATTCCGGCATAAATCGCAATGGCTTCTATTCCCTTAGCTTTTAGGTTTTCTACTTGGTCTTTCATCAAAGCGACCAAAGGCGAAACCACGATACAAATACCTTCATTCATCATGGCTGGAACCTGAAAACAAACAGATTTTCCTCCGCCAGTTGGCAAAAGAGCTAAGGTATCTTGACTTTTTATAACCGATTGAATAATCTCTTCCTGCAACGGACGAAAAACATCAAACCCCCAATATTTCTTTAAAACTTCTGTTGCAGTCATATAAAATCTAAGCTCAAAACTATGAAACGGTAGCGGTTTTTCAAAAAAGGTTTAGCCACTGATGCACAGATTTTGTTTTAATCAAACTTAAAAACAACTAGAATGTTTGTAAACATTTTGATGTCAATCGTATCAATATTTTGAAAAAGACATCCGTGAATCTGTGGCAAGAAATACCTAAATTGCAACTTTTAGTTGTTACATAAAATTTTAGAATGAAGAAGTACGTATTTGCCTCAGCATTGTTATTTACCTTAAGTTCTGTTAATGCACAAGAGAAAAAAGAAGCTCCAAAATGGGACGTAGAAAAATACAAAGGAACTAGCAAAAGTTTCAGTATTACCACCAACGAGGGCACTTGGATGAACTTGGATGTTAGTCCAGATGGTAAAGAGATAGTTTTTGATCTGTTGGGCGATATCTATGTGATGCCAATTACAGGCGGAACAGCAAAATTGCTGAGCGGAGGTATTTCTTACGAAGTTCAACCACGTTTTAGTCCAAATGGCAAATACATTTCTTTTACAAGTGATAGAAGCGGCGCCGATAATATTTGGATAATGGATAGACAAGGCGGTAACAAAAAGCAAATTACAAAGGAAACTTTTAGATTGTTGAACAATGCTACCTGGATGCCAAACAGTGATTATTTAATTGCTAGAAAGCATTTTACCGGTTCTCGTTCCTTAGGTGCTGGCGAAATGTGGATGTACAGCATTTATGGTGGTGACGGTGTACAACTAACCAAGCGTAAAAACGACCAACAAGATGCAGGTGAACCCAATGTTTCACCAGATGGTAGATACGTTTATTTTAGTGAGGATGTTTCTCCCGGTCCATTTTTCCAATACAGCAAAGACCCTAATGGATTGATTTACGCTATCCGCCAGTTGGATTTAACTACAGGAAAACTAACGAATTTAATCGCCGACCAAGGCGGTTCCGTTCGTCCGCAGGTTTCTCCAGATGGTAAATACATGGCTTATGTAAAAAGGGTAAGATTGAAATCGGCACTGTATATTCAGAACTTAAAAACTGGTGAAGAATATCCATTATATGATGATTTAACGAAAGACCAACAAGAAACTTGGGCGATTTTCGGGGTATATCCAAACTTTGCTTGGACACCAGATTCTAAGAAAATCATTTTCTACGCTAAAGGCAAAATTAGACAGGTTGAGCTTAATAATTTATACGTAAGCGACATTCCTTTCGAAGTAACTAGCAACCAGACCGTACAAGAAGCTTTACATTTCGACCAGCAAGTATACGCTCCAGAGTTTACAGCGAAAATGCTTAGGCAATTGGTAACATCGCCCGATGGCAAAATGGTAGTATTTAATGCTGCCGGATATTTATATAAAAAGGATATGCCTAGCGGTGTTCCTGAAAGATTAACCAATGGTTTAGATTTCGAGTTTGAACCAAAATTTAGTCCAGATGGAAAGTTTGTGATTTACACCACTTGGAGCGACGAATTTAAAGGTGCAATTAAACGAACAGACTTAAAAACGGGAAAAACCATCAGTTTAACAGACGAAAAAGGTTACTATTACTCTCCTAGCTACTCGAATAAAGGTGATAAAATCATTTTTAGAAAAGGTGTTGGTAACGAAACACTTGGCTTAACTTATGGCAAAAACACAGGTATTTTCATGATGCCTGCTAATGGCGGTGCAAAAAATTTGGTATTGGATAATGGTATCAAGCCTCAATTTAATGCCGATGATACTCGTATTTTTTATCAAAGTTATGACAGCGGTAAAAAAGCTTTCAAAAGTGTAGATTTAAATGGCGGAAATGAGCGTACGCACTACACATCTCAATACGCAACGCAGTTTTGCCCTAGTCCAGATGGCAAGTGGATGGCATTTACAGAGCTTTTTAATGCATATATCACGCCAATGGTTACTGCCGGAACTGCTTTAGATTTATCTGCAGGAAATAAGGCAATTCCATTAACTAAAGTAACCAAAGACGCTGGAACTTATCTGCATTGGAGTGCAGACAGCAAGAAGTTATTGTGGACTTTAGGCGAGAAATACTACAACAGAGAAATTAAAAACACTTTTACCTTTGTTGAAGGTGCACCTCAAGTGCTACCTGAACCTGATACAACTGGTGTTTCTATCGGTTTAAAACTAAAAGCTGATGCACCAACAGGACTAATTGCCTTGAAAGGTGCTAGAATCATTACAATGAAAGGCGAGCAGGTGATTGAAGAAGGGACAATTTTAGTAGAAAACAATAAAATTAAAGCTATTGGAAAAGTGGATGAAATTCCAATTCCTGCAGATATTAAAGTGGTGGATGTAACTGGAAAAACCATTATGCCAGGCATTGTTGATGTTCATGCGCATTTGAGAACTAGTCCAGATGGGATTAGCCCGCAACAAGATTGGTCATATTTAGCTAATTTAAGCTTTGGAGTTACTACTTCGCACGACCCATCGAGCAATACAGAGATGGTATTTAGTCAGAGCGAAATGCTAAAATCGGGCCGAATGATTGGACCCCGTTTGTATTCTACAGGTTCCATTTTATACGGCGCCGATGGCGATTTCAAGGTAACGATCAATAGTTTGGATGATGCACTTTCGCATTTACGTCGTTTAAAAGCAGTAGGTGCGTTTTCGGTAAAATCTTACAACCAACCGCGAAGAGACCAACGTCAACAGATTTTAGAAGCTGCCCGTCAGTTAAAAATGGAAGTTGTTCCTGAAGGTGGTTCTACATTTTTCCATAACATGACACAGGTTGCTGATGGTCACACAGGTATTGAGCATAGCATTCCTGTTGCACCAGCATACAAAGATGTGGTTGATTTTTGGAACAAAACAAACGTAGCCTATACCCCTACTTTAATTGTGGCTTATGGCGGTCAGTGGGGCGAAAACTATTGGTATGACAGAACCAATGTTTGGGAAAATGAGCGTTTGTTGAATTTTACGCCAAGAGCGATTATCGACTCAAGAGCTAGACGTAGAACGACCTCCGAATACGGAGATTATGGACATATTGAGGTAGCGAAAGCAACAAAGCAAATTGCTGATGGTGGCACAAAAGTGAACTTGGGTGCCCACGGACAAATACAAGGTTTGGGTGCACATTGGGAGCTGTGGATGTTTGTTCAAGGCGGAATGTCGCCATTACAAGCTATTAAAGCTGCTACTTTAAACGGAGCTGAATATTTAGGAATGGGCAAGGAATTAGGCTCGTTAGAAACGGGAAAGTTAGCTGATTTAATTATTTTGGAAGACAATCCTCTGGAGGATATCAGAAACTCTGAAAAGATTAAATACGTAATGATTAACGGTAGAATTTATGATAGTATGACCATGAACGAAACCTTTAGCAGAGAGAAAATGAGACCAAAATTATGGTTCGAAATGGATAAAGGTGTAGCGTTTTCTTTGCCTTACAAAACAGCAGAAACTTGGACGTTTACGGTTCCGAATTGTGACTAGTATTGTTGCCGTCATTTCGACTGAAGCGCAGCGAAACGGAGAAATCTTTGAATATTTTCACCATCCTTAACGGTGATTTAAATCCAAAGATTTCTCCACTACGGTCGAAATGACGATTTATTAACGTTCAATGCTGGATTTACAACACCAACAATCCAAACTCCCGTAGCGTATGAATTGGTTTGGAATACCATAACAATTCAAAATGTTCTAACGCATTTTCAAAATCAGCTTTAATTTCTTGAAAGGTGAAGGTTTTCTCATTAGATGAAGAAATTTTATGCAAGATAGTAACCAGCCACTCTCCTTCTGCTTTATTCGTTTGAATGTTGAAACTTTCCTTTTTATTGTGAAAGTTTAAAGTCATCATTTCCCACGTATTTCCTTTCTTAGATTTGGTAAAGATTTCTACTGATGGCTTCCCGCCTAACCAAACAATTTTCGCCGTGGGTTTAACATTGAAATTCTCATTGCTATTTAAAGCGATATCAATAAAATTAGGCGCAATGGTAGTACGAGGAATTTTGAAATCAAACCAATCTTGCAATTTATAATCGAAGCAAATGCCGTGCATAAAATTGAAGAGTGACTTCTTTAACCCATAACTAAATTTATTGTGGTCAATTCCTGTTTTATCAATATAATTAATATCGTTGTTGGCGAAAGTCCCGATTTCTTCTGTTTCTTTCACTACACCAAATTTTTCTGGATATAAACCTACTGGACTGTGTGCTGTCATGGCAAATTGATGCCAAAAGCCAGATTGTAATACTCCAGCTTCAAACAATTGACGTACCATTTCTAAACTATCTACCGTTTCTTGCACAGTTTGTGTTGGATAACCGTACATCAAGTATGCATGCACCATAATTCCAGCTTCGGTAAAATTTCTGGTTACTTTGGCCACTTGCTCTACGGTTACACCTTTATCAATCAGTTTTAATAACCTATCAGATGCCACTTCTAAACCACCGGAAACCGCAATACAGCCAGAGGCCTTTAACAACAAACACAAATCTCCGGTAAAGCTTTTCTCAAAACGGATGTTGGTCCACCAAGTGACGGTAATTTTCCTGCGAAGAATCTCCAAAGCTACCTCACGCATTAAAGCTGGTGGTGCGGCTTCATCCACAAAGTGAAAACCATTCTGACCAGTCTTTGCCACCAAATCCTCTATCCTATCTACAATCTGTTTTGCCGCAACAGGCTCGTAAACTTTGATATAATCTAATGAAATATCGCAGAAAGTACATTTGCCCCAATAACAGCCATGTGCCATCGTTAACTTATTCCAGCGACCATCACTCCACATTCTATGCATTGGGTTTACAATCTCGATGACCGAAATGTAACTGTCCAGCAACAAATCTGAATAATCTGGCGTACCTACATCAGCTTGTTTGTAATCACTTCTCAAAGCATCATTACGATAGGTAACTTCACCATTTTCCAACAAGAAAGTTCTTTTGTAGAGGTTGAATTCGCCACCTTTAACGATAGCGTTATACAAAAGCTCAATAGGTAATTCGCCATCATCTAAAGTAATGTAATCGAAAAACTCGAAGACTCTTTTGTCTGAAAGCGAGCGTAGTTCTGTATTTGGAAAACCTCCACCCATCGAGATTTTAATATGAGGATAGTTTTGCTTCACAAACTGCGCACAACGAAAAGCCGCATATAAATTCCCAGGAAATGGAACTGAAATCAAAAATAATTTTGGTTGAACTTCTTCTATCCTCGCCTTAAGAATATCAATTAGAATACCGTCAATATAAGTTGGTGTTTGATTTAAGGCATCGTACAATTCATCAAAAGAATTAGCGCTTCGTCCCAATCGCTCTGCGTATCTACTAAAACCAAAATTTGGGTCAATGCATTCTACAATGAAATCAGAAATATCTTCCAGATAAAGCGTAGCTAAATGCTTGGCCTTATCTTGTGTTCCCATTGCTCCAAACGCCCAATCTAGCTCCTCTAGTTGCGAAAAACGAGAAGCTTCCGGCAAAAAATCTTCCTGACAAATCTGTAAAGCTAGGGTTGGATTTTTGCCTTGCAGAAAAGAAATAACGGCGTCAATAGTTTTCAAATATTCTTCTTTAAGTGCAAGTATTCGCTGCACATTAAATGAAAATGTTTCGTTTTTCAGCTCTGCTTGATTAAACAAATCAGTTAATCCTCTTTTGGAAAAAAGCGCTAAAATTACTTCAATACCTAGGTCGGCTTGCGTGGATGAAATGCTTTTTGTATTTAAAAAACCTTTGATATACGCAGTAGCTGGATACGGTGTATTCAGTTGTGTAAAGGGTGGTGTAATTACAAAAAGTTCGCTTTTCAAGTATTTATTTTTTTCGCAAAAGTACACAAATCTTTATTTAGAAGTTGGCTAATACCAATACACTCATTTTTGTTAAAAAGGCTTTACCATACAACACCTACATTACCTTTTGATTAAATTAATATTAAATCGTCAACAAAAACGTACAGTTTTAGAAAGCAATTGCATTGTAGCAAAAAAATGAAAGTACAAACTACTAATTATCAGCAGCTACCAAAAAACTCAACTTTTTTATTCCTTTTTGGCATAACTGTTGATTACTGCGCAGACTTAAAGACAATAATAAATATGAAAAAAATTTTATTAGTATTCGGCTTAGCTATCGCTGGCCTTGCGGCAAATGCTCAGAGTGAATTTAAACCTACAAAAGGTGATGTGACTACCGAATTTGGACTTACTGGTGGTGTATTAAATTCAGGATTTAACTTAAATGAAGCTGGTAGCCTATTAAGATTCCGTTATTTTACAGAGGAGAAAATGGCAGTACGTTTAGGTTTTAACTTAAGTAGCAACAAAGAAACTGCGAACGCTTATGGCGTTAATGGCGAAACTGGTAACGCTAAAAGAAGCGAAACCAACTTTTTACTTAACTTAGGTTTAGAGAAACACTTCGCTGGAACAGAGCGTCTTTCTACTTATGTAGGTGGTGATATTTTATTTGGTTACGGAAATCAAAAAGCTACTTATAACAATTCAAACAATAACATCGGAAACCCAACTTACGTAGCTAACGTATCTGGTGAAACTAAAGGTCCCAGCACTTTAGGCATAGGCTTAAGAGCAGTTGCAGGTGCTGATTATTACTTCACTAAAAAAGTATACTTAGGTGTTGAAGGTGGTTTTGGTTTCCTTTATCAAAAAGAAGGAAAAACTACGGTTAGCAACACTGTAGCTGGAAACAATACTACTAATACTTTTGATTCTGCTGGTAGCTCATTCTCGATTGAGCCTTCAGTAATTACTGGTGTTCGTATCGGTTTCGTATTCTAAAATTATAAACTTATTATTAGGAGAAAGGGGCTTTTTGCCCCTTTTTTTATTCTCTATAAGTTTTGCGCAATTACAAAACCACTTGCCCAAGCCCATTGAAAATTATACCCACCCAACCAACCAGTTATATCTACACATTCGCCACCAAAATAACAGCCTTGTAGTTTTTTACTTTCTAAAGTTTTCGATGAAAGCTCGTTCGTATCAATACCACCACGCATTACTTCTGCCTTATCATAGCCCTTATCACCTGCTGGTTTTACTTTAAAATAGTGAATGGTTTGTTCCAATTGTTCCATTTCAGCTTTAGTTAAATCGGCAATGGTTTTAGTTAGAGGTAGAAATTTAGCCAAAGCATCAGTAAATTTCTTGGTGTAAAACCGATGCAACAAAGTGGATAACTGAATACGTCCATTTTGTTGACGTTCAACCGCTAATAACTCAGTTATATTTTCGTTTGGCAGCAAATCAATTTCAATTTCCTGTCCCCTGCGCCAATAGCTAGAAATCTGTAAAATAGCAGGACCGCTTAATCCCCAATGTGTAAATAGGATGTTTTCTTCGAAACTCATATCCTCATTACTTACTCTACAGAAAACTGAATTTCCAGATAATTGAGCAAACCAATCTTCGTCTTTGCCGGTGATGGTTAACGGAACCAATGCGGGTGCAGTTTCTATAATATTGAGTTGATGTTTTCTAGCAAATTTTAGAGCAAAATCTGTGGCTCCCATTTTCGGAATTGGCAAGCCGCCTGTTGCAATAACGAGTTTAGGAGCGGCTAAAGTTTTTGTTTTCCCGTTAATTTGATATTTAACTTGATATTGTCCTTCCTCATTTTCAATTGATACTACTTCTGCGTTGCAAACAATTTGTTGTTCCATTTCTTCGCAAAGCGATGTAAAAACTTCTACTACATCTTTTGCATTCTTACCATCGGGAAATAGCTGACCTAAAGTTTTTTCGGCTCCGTAAATACCGTAGGTTTCAAAAAAGTTGATCGTGTCTTCAACTGTCCATTGTTTAAAGGCTGATTTTACGAAATGCTCATTAGCAGAAATAAACTGCTCGTGTGTAGCTCCGATATTAGTGTAATTACATCGACCGCCACCAGAGATGAGGATTTTAGCACCTGCTTTGTCGTTTTTTTCGAGTACAATAACTTTTTTTCCTAAGAAACCAGCTTGTACAGCACACATTAATCCGCAAGCACCAGCACCAATAATTATTGCATCGTAATCCATTTCTAAGTTTAAAGTTAAAAAGCAAAAGTAAAAAATGAATGACGATTATCTGTTCAATTGCCTTATAATACTTTACGTTCTCTGCGAAACTCTTATTTTTCTTTGCATCAAAAATTTACCGCAAAGGTTTTGGAAGTTTGCGCAAAGCGACGTTAAGTTATAGCTAGACTTTTGTTAAATAGCCCTAATTGAAGTGGAAATACTTTTTGGTGCACATCAAAAGAAGACCTCGTAGGTTCTCGAAACCTACGAGGTCTTAGCATAAACGTTAACAAAAAGATTGCAACGAAAAGCAGGACTTTCGGAAAATAGCAGCACAAACATTGCGCTTCTAACTGTAATCTAATGTGAAATTAACCCAAATCGTATGCTTATTTTTCCCTACTTTTGTTGCAAATTTAAGCGATAATGGCAAAACAGATTAGCGAGTTAAAACTAGGTATTTTAGGCGGCGGACAATTAGGAAGAATGTTGATTCAGGAAGCAATTAACTACAATTTGACCACTTTGGTGCTAGACCCAGATGCCGATGCTCCGTGTAAACACATTGCCAATTATTTCGAAAATGGCTCAATTACCGATTATGATACTGTTTATAACTTTGGTAAAAAAGCAGATATCATCACCATTGAAATCGAAAAGGTAAACGTGGATGCCCTTGAGCAACTAGAACGAGAAGGCAAACAGGTTTATCCGCAGTCTAGAGTAATTAGATTAATACAGGATAAGGGTGTACAAAAGCAGTTTTTTAAAGAAAATGATATCCCTACCGCTCCTTTCATGTTAGTGAATTCTAAAGAAGATTTGAGCAGCGGAAAATTTCCATTCCCATATATCTTAAAGTTGCGTAAAGATGGTTACGATGGTAAAGGCGTAATGAAAATAAATGATGCTTCTGATGTTAAAAATGCTTTTGATGCGCCTACTTTAATCGAGGAACTAGTACATTTTGAGAAGGAAATAGCTGTGATTGTGGCTAGGAATGCCAATGGAGATACGAAGACTTTTCCAATGGTAGAAATGGAATTTAATGCAGAGGCTAACTTGGTAGAGTTCTTGATCTCTCCTTCTACTTATCCAGAAAGCATCCAAGAAAGAGCAGAAAAAATTGCTAAAGACATTGCGGCTGCATTAAATATCACTGGTATTTTGGCTGTAGAAATGTTCATCACTAAGCATGGCGATATTTTAGTGAACGAACTAGCTCCTCGCCCACATAACAGTGGTCACCAAACTATTGAGGGCAACTATGTTTCTCAATTTGGGCAGCATTTAAGAGCTATTTTCAATTTGCCATTGGGCGATACCCGTTCTATTTCAAATGCCATTATGGTTAACGTTTTGGGCGAAAAAGGTCATGATGGTGTAGCTAAATACGATGGATTGGAAAAAATCATGTCGATTGAAGGAGTTTACGTACATCTTTACGGCAAGAAATACACCAAGCCGTTTCGTAAAATGGGACATTTAACTATTGTTGACCAAAATCGTGAAAATGCCATCGAAAAAGCGAGGTTTGTACAGCAAACTTTAAAAGTGATTTCTTAAAATAACAAGGATAAAAGACTAGGTTGAAAAACTAAACAACCAAAAACTAATAAACAAAACAACCAAAAAAATGAAAGTTGGTATTATCATGGGCAGCAAGTCGGACTTGCCTGTAATGCAAGATGCGGCAGATATCTGCAAAGAATTCGGTGTAGATTTCGAAATTACAGTGGTTTCGGCCCACCGTACTCCAGATAGAATGTTTCAGTATGCAAAAGATGCTGCTAGTCGTGGCATTAAAGTAATTATTGCCGGCGCTGGTGGTGCTGCGCATTTGCCAGGCATGGTGGCTTCTATCACTACTGTTCCTGTAATCGGTGTTCCTGTAAAATCTTCAAACTCTATTGATGGTTGGGACAGTATTCTTTCTATTCTGCAAATGCCTAATGGTATTCCAGTAGCTACAGTAGCTTTAAATGCCGCTAAAAACGCTGGTTTGCTGGCCGTACAAATATTATCTACCGCAAAACCTGAATTGGCAGAAAAAATGCAAGCTTATAAAGACGATTTAAGAGCAAAAGTAGAGCAAACTGCTGCTGACATGGAAGGATAGTAAAAAAAGTAATTAGTCCGGAAGATATATTTTAGCCGAAGAGTTAACCCTTCGGCTTTATTTTTTATATCCGATATTGATTGTATTTGTCAAATCGTTCTAATTTAAAATCCCAACGTTAAACATTCTTTAGAGTTTTCAGTTTTTTAGTTAATTTCGGCCATTATGAAAGAAACAGTTGTTAGTGGGATTAGGTCCACAGGAAAGCTACATTTAGGTAACTACTATGGTGCAGTTAAAAACTTCATCAAAATGCAGGAGGAGTATAATTGCTATTTCTTCATTGCAGATTGGCATTCCCTAACAACACACCCTACCCCAGAAAACTTACACGGTAATATTAAAAACGTATTGGTTGATTATTTGGCTTGTGGTTTAAACCCAGAAGAAAGCACCATTTACGTACAATCCGATGTGCCTGAAATTGCTGAATTGTACTTATATCTAAATATGAATGCTTATCTGGGAGAACTAGAGCGAGCAACTTCATTTAAAGACAAGGTACGTGCAAGTCCTGATAATGTTAACGGTGGTTTATTGACTTACCCAGTTTTAATGGCTGCAGACATTTTAATCCACAAAGCTACTAAAGTACCTGTAGGTAAAGACCAAGAGCAACATCTAGAGATGGCTCGAACTTTTGGCAATCGATTTAACCGCTTGTACAATCAGGAATATTTCCCAGAGCCTTATGCTTTCAGTTACACTGAGAAATTAGTAAAAGTACCTGGCTTAGATGGCAAAGGAAAAATGGGTAAATCTGAAGGCGATGCCAATTGCGTTTACCTTTCTGATACACCTGAAGCAATTCGCAAGAAAGTTTCTAGAGCAGTTACCGACGGTGGTCCAACAGCAGAAAACCAAGAGAAACCTGAAGCAATTCAAAACTTGTTCGACTTGATGAAAATTGTTTCACCAGCTGATACGGTTACCCATTTCGACGATTTATACAACAAAATGGCCATCCGTTACGGAGATTTCAAAAAACAATTGGCCGAAGACATGATTATCGCTACTGATCCAGTAAGAGATAGGATTAACGATATTGCCAATGATTCTGCATATTTACAGAAAGTTGCCCGTTTGGGTGCTGAGAAAGCTAGAGAAAGTGCTCAAAAGACAATTAGAGAAGTACGCGAACTGATAGGTTTTAAAAGTTTTTAATTAATATTGTGATAAACGGTTGATGCTATCCTAGTCATAAATCGTAAATCTAAAATTGTAAATCATTTTATGCATATAGCAATAGTAGGCAACATAGGGGCTGGAAAAACAACGTTAACAGGCTTGTTAGCAAAAAATTATGGATGGGAAGCTCTTTATGAGGCTGTAGATAACAATCCTTATTTGGAGGATTTTTACAGTGATATGAAACGCTGGAGTTTCAACCTACAAATCTATTTTTTAAATAGTCGCTTTCAGCAAATTGTTGAGATTGAACAAAATAAGCGAAATGTAATACAAGATCGTACCATTTATGAGGATGCACATATTTTTGCAGACAACTTACATGAAATGGGTTTAATGACTTCTCGCGATCACGAGAACTATCATGCTATTTTCAACAATATCACATCTTTCATTAAACCTCCAGATTTGTTGGTTTATTTAAGAGCATCGGTACCTACATTAGTTAATAATATCCAACGCCGTGGTAGAGAATATGAAGCCAGTATCCGTATAGATTATCTTTCTAAGTTGAACGAGAAGTACGAAACTTGGATTAAAAACTACAAATTAGGTAAATTGTTAATTCTAGATAAGGACAAATTGGATTTCACGAATAATCCTGAAGATTTGGGAGCTGTAATCCAATCTATAGAAGCAGAAATTAACGGTTTGTTTTAAACTTACCTTCTAAAAAGAAGCAAAAAGAATTATTTACCAATTGATTTATTTATGACAAAAATTCTCGGCATTATACCAGCTAGATATGCTTCAACCCGTTTTCCTGGCAAACCTTTAGTAGATATCAATGGAAAAACAATGATTCAAAGGGTTTATGAACAGGCTAAAAAGACGGAAAGTTTAACTGACGTTGTTATTGCAACGGACGATGAACGCATTGTAGAAGAAGTAATCAATTTCGGAGGCAAGTATGTGATGACTTCTCCTTCCCACCAAAGTGGGACAGATCGTTGTGCCGAGGTTGCAGAAAAAATGCCAGAATATGATATTATTATCAATATACAGGGTGATGAACCTTACATAAGCCCAGAACAGATAGAATTATTGAGTACTTGTTTTGCAGATAAAGATACACAGCTTGCTACCTTAATCAAGGAAATACATACTGATGAGGAGCTATTCAACGTAAATATCCCAAAAGTAGTAATTAACGCTCGTCAAGAAGCCTTATATTTTAGTAGACAAACTATTCCTTTTATCCGCAACACCGAGAAAGAAAATTGGATAAATACACATCAATTTTATAAGCATATAGGCATTTATGGTTACCGCAGAGATGTTTTATTAGCTTTAACCAAACTTCAACCTTCTTCTCTAGAATTGGCGGAGAGCTTAGAACAACTTCGTTGGTTAGAAAATGGTTTTTCTATCAAAACTAGGGTAACAAGTTTAGAGACTATAGCTATAGATACACCAGAAGATCTTAAAAAGATATCAAAATAAATTATTTATATTAAAGCCATAAATCACTATAATGAAGAAATTAATTGTTCCTGCATTATTTATTGGCTTATTTTATGCCTGTAATCCGACTACAGATAATGGTAGTACTGCAGACTTGGATAAAACAATCACATTCGCATTTTCTGACACCGTTAAACTCGATACTTTTAAGGTTGCATTAATAGGTGAAAACACCAAGAATATGCAGTTGCTATTCACCATTAAATCTGCTGATGGAAAAGAGATTTATAGACAGGAAATTAAAACTGATGAACTGCTGAAGAACTACATTGCTACTGCTGAGATGAAAAAAGAAAGCGATAAGATGAAGTTCCTGAAAGAAGAAATCGCTTATTTTTTTGATGAAAAGCACTTTTTAGAACCAGCCGTTACAGCAGATGAACAGCCAGATAAAAACGTTCCTGATAAAGCCTTTTATAATGAGCTTAAACAAACTGGTTTAAATGGCTTCGATTATCGTTTAGGAAAAGATAGTAATGTTTACATTGCTTGGTCTACAAAGGAACAAAAAGTAAAGGTTTATTATAAATGCTGCTAACTTTCGGTTAATTATTAAATTGGTTATTCGATTAATCCTTTTTTAGCAGACCACTAAGCAATCTTCTAAAAATCTACGGAAAGCTTCTTTTTTCTTGGTTCCTTACGCTTTATTCTTATAGTTTTCCTAACTTTGCCGACAATGAAAATCTGTAGAAAATTAGTCGCAGGGTTATTGTTAGTTGGCGTTCTGGCCAATTGCTTTAACTATTGGATTATTTCTACCTCCTACCATTTCAATAAATCATACATTTCATCAGTATTATGTACCAACAAAGATAAGCCAGAGCGTCATTGCGAGGGTAAATGTTTTTTGGACATTAAACTTAAAGAGCTTGAGCAAAAGAACAAACAAGAGCAAGAGCACATGAAACGAGTGATTGAAACGGTAGCGCCATTTAGAGCCTCATTGGTTTTCAAGACCTTCGAAACTGAGGTAGAAATCACTATTCCACATTACTTACAGCAAAAACCTGTAGGTGTAACTTCTATCATCTTCCACCCTCCAAAGGTAGCTTAGTTTTTTTGGTGGCTTATTACAAATTGTTCCAAATCATTGGGATGACTGTATAATATCTGATATTTTTCATAGTTCGACATTGCGAGGCAAGAAGCAATTTTACAACGCGTAAGTTTTAAGATTATTTTGGGGCCGACTACTTCGTAGCTGCTTCAAGGTTATACCTCACAATAACGCAGTTGGCTATCTTATTAGCTGTAGAAAGCTATGTCTAAGCAATTGAGGAAATATTTTCTAAATGCCACCTCTATATCTTAATTATCAAATTTTTTAATGAAAAGTACTATTGCTTTACAGCATGATATACTATTCTATAATCTTTATTATGAAAAAGAATTTAAATTTCATCATATTAATAGCTATTGCCCTATTTTCCGCTTGTAAAAAAGACAACTCAACTCCAGATTTCGACGAACAAAATCTCGCTACATTAGCTGTAGAATTCGACAACATTGTTGGTGGCAGAACATTGTCATTTAATAACTCTGCAGTTCCCTACACCAATGTAAAGGGCGAAACATTCACCATTAGTGCTTTGCAATATTTTATCAGCAATGTCAAAGTAACCACTACCGAGGGCAAGCAATACACTGTAAACCAAGATAGCTCTTACTTCTTAATTAATGGTGCAGATAGAGCTACCAGATTTACTAAAATAAAAGTTCCCGAAGGTGATTATAACAAGCTGACCTTCACCATTGGCGTTGACAGTTTGAGGAGCACCATGCCTATTGATAAGAGAACAGGCGTTTTAGACCCAGCTTTAGGTGGTAGCGGTCACAGCGGCGGCGGTATGTATTGGGGATGGAACTCGGGTTATATTTTCTTCAAATTAGAAGGAAATGCAAATGCTATTTCTGACGACCAATTAGGCGACCCAACGGGTAAAAAACAATTTAAATACCACATCGGTGGATTTGGTGGCTACAGTTCACAAACCGTCAACAATATCAAAACCGTTACCATCGATTTAAATAATGGCGGCATTGCAAGGGTTAGAAAAGATAGACAAAGCAACATCCATCTTTTTGTAGACCTCATGAAAGTGTTTAATGGTACAAATAGTTTTAGTATCGCGGCACATCCAAATGTGATGTTTAGCGAATTTTCTAAAGGTATTGCAAACAATTTAACCGAGTTATTTACACACGACCACACAGAAAACTAGCAATGAAAACCAGATATCTTAAATATATTTTATTGATGCTGGTATTTGTTTACGCTTGTAAAAAAAGTGAAGATGTAAAAGAAAAAATAGAAACGTTTTTGGGCTTTCAAACGCCCAAAAACTTTCCGAAAGCTATTTACAACTTAGCAAATAATCCAGTTACAAAAGATGGCTTTGAGCTTGGCAGAACCTTGTTCTATGATGCTCGCTTATCCAGAAACAATACCGTTAGTTGTGGTTCTTGCCACATCCAATCGTCTGCATTTACCCAGCACGGACACGACGTTAGTCACGGTATTGATGACAGATTGGGAACTCGCAACTCTCCTCCCATCATGAATTTGGCTTGGTACAAAGCTTATATGTGGGGCGGCGGTGTTTACGACCTCGATTTACAGCCGATAGCGCCAATAACAGCACACGAAGAAATGGATGAAACTGTAGAGAATGTATTGCTCAAATTACGGGCAATGCCATCCTACCGAAGTAAGTTTAAAGCGGCTTTTGGTTCAGAGGAAATCTCTACAGCCCATTTTATGAAAGCACTGTCCCAATTTATGCTGATGTGTATTAGCAGCAATGCTAAATACGATAAAGTAATGCGCAAAGAAGATAATGCTTCATTTACAACTGAAGAGCTGGAAGGCTATCAGATTTACAGGGATAAATGTGCTTCGTGCCATACCGAGCCTTTGTTTGTAGATAATGAGTTTCGGAACAATGGCCTCGCTCCTAGCGCAATAAACGATTTAGGTTTGTACACCGCTACACTTTTAGAAGGCGACAAATACAAATTCAAAGTTCCATCCTTAAGAAACCTAAAGTATACGGCACCTTATATGCACGACGGTAGATTTTTCACCCTAGATGCCGTTTTGCAACATTACACTAACGAGGTGCAGGAAACGCCAAACCTAGACCCTATTTTGAATAAAAGTGGTTTGAGGGGAATCTCTTTAAGCACAGCTGAAAAGACTAAGCTTAAAGCTTTTTTAAATACACTGAACGATGAAGAATTTATCAATAACAAATTACTAGCAGAACAACAATGAATATCAAGAAAATAATTATAGCGGCAATATTGTTGTCGCCTTTAAGTGTGTTAGCTTGTGATATTTGTGGTTGTGGTGTAGGCAGTTATTATATCGGTATTTTGCCAGAGTATAATAAAAGGTTTATTGGATTGAGATACCAACACAAAAATTTGCAAACACATTTAGGTCCGCAAGGCCAAACTACACCATTAACTACGGATGAAACCTATCAAACCGCAGAACTTTGGGGTGGCTGGAACATAGGTACTAAGTTTAGGGTATTGGCTTTTATCCCCTACAATTTCAACAAGCGAAGCTCTCAAGCAAGCGCTGGTGCTAAAAATGGCCTAGGTGATATTGCATTGATGGGTTACTACAATCTTTTCACGCAAACTACTACTTTTAAAAGCAAGTTATTGGTGCATTCACTATGGCTAGGTGCCGGCATAAAAGCACCCACTGGAAAATACGAAACTAGCGAACGTTTGGCCGTGCAAGAAACACCAAATAACTTTCAGCTCGGCACGGCTAGTACAGACTTTACCATTAATGCAGCTTATGATGTTCGTTTAAATGATTTGGGGGTTAATTTCAACGCCAATTATAAAATGAACACAGCCAACAAACATGAATATCGCTATGGTAATAAGCTGACTACAAATGCTTTGTTCTATTATAAATTTAGATTATTCCACAAACTCACCATTGCTCCAAATGCAGGTGTACTGTACGAAACAGCGGCTAAAGACGTGGAAAATGACAAATACGAAATGGATGTTTCTGGCGGATATTCTACCTCCGTAATCACTGGATTTGAGCTAGCCATGAGCAAATTCTCTCTAGGTGCAAACTATCAAAACGTGGTAAGCCAAGAGTTAGCTAACAAAAGAGCAAAAGCTGGCAACCGATTAATGCTGCATATTTCAGTACCATTTTAAATTCATTTAATAAAAAATACGATGAAAAAGATAACATATCTAATCCTACTCACAACACTTTGTTTTACGGCGTGTCAACAGGAAAATAACGAGGAAGCCATCAGAAAAACTATTGACGATTTGCATAATCAAGCCATGGTAGTTAACGAAAAAGCAATTAAAACCACATTTAAACTAGATAGTTTGCTAGCACAAAAACGTGAGCAAAAAGACAGCGATACGGTAGAACTAAAACAATCTATTGAACAACTTAATTTAGCTGATGAGAAAATGATGGATTGGATGCATGATTTCCAGCTTGATTTTAAAGGCTCTAAAACTGAAGCCCTGAAATATTTCAAAGACCAATTGGACAGTGTAAAACAAGTACAGGTGCAATTGGAAAAAGCTATAGAGCAGGCAAAACCATTTGTAAAATAATAATTAAAAGCAACAGATGGACAAATAACTTTTAATGGCTCTAAGATTGCTTCGCAAAGCTCGCAATGACGTAGTATTGTCGTCATTGCGAGGAGGAACGACGAAGCAATCTCTCTAGACATGCATTTATTTCGAAATCCATAACATAAACCCAATTAACAACATGAAAACACCTTTAATAATCTGTATTTTTGCCTTAAGTTTTGGAACATTGTACAACAGCAATGCATCGGAGAAAATAGTTCAAACTGTTTTAACCGATACTGCTAAAATAGACCCAGTTTGTAAAATGAAAGTGAAGCAATCGGAGCTTAAAAGCACTTTTCAAAAGCAAGAATATTTGTTCTGTAGCAAGGTCTGTAAATTAAAATTTGATAAAAATCCAGTTAAGTTCATTAAAAAATAACATGAAGAAATTAATCATATACTCAGCAGTAGGATGTTTGCTAGCATTAGCAGCAGCATGTACACAAGATAGAAAATTACCTATCTACGGCGACCGCGAAGCAAGAATCACCAAAGATGCTAGTGGTAAAGAGAAAATAGATACCATTTACAAAACCATTCCCGATTTTAAGTTTTTAAATCAGGATAGTGTTGAAGTAACCCAAGATGCATTTAAGAATAAGGTTTATGTAGCCGATTTCTTTTTCACTTCTTGTAGTACTATTTGTCCTATTATGCACCGTAACATGAAAACCATTTTCGATAAGTTCAAGGATAATAAGGACGTCATGTTTTTGTCGCACACTATCGATTTTAAGTACGATAAACCATCTGTATTAAAGAAATATGCAAAAAAATTAGGTGCAGATGTTCCGCAATGGCAGTTCTTGTACGGTAGTAAAGAGGAAGTTTATAAACTGGCAGAAAAAGATTACTTAGTGGCTGTACAAGAAGACAGCAGCGCAACCGATGGCTATATACACCAAGGTTGGTTAGTTTTAATCGACAAACATAAACGCATTAGAGGTGCTTATGATGGTACCAAAACCGAAGAGGTTGAAAAGCTGAAAAAGGATATGGATGTTTTATTGGCGGAAAAAGACTAAATAAGTGAAAAGTCAAAAGTCGAAAGTTAAAAGTTACGTGTTGCGAAAAGCGATTGTTTACGGTCTTTTCTTAGGAACTATAGCAATTGTCATCAACGCTTGCCAAAGTGCGAGTGAAATAGAAATGGCGAAATACATGTCTAATGGTAAAGATATTTATCAGGCCAGATGTCAAAATTGCCATGGAGAAAATGGTGAAGGTTTGGGGGAGTTAGCTCCCCCACTAACCGATACGTTATTTCTCAAATTGAAAAAGCAGAAACTGGCTTGTTACATCAAAAATGGCGTTAACGAACCAATGGAAATTCATGGCAAAACCTATCAGGAGAAAATGCCTGCGTTTAAAGATTTACATGATATCGATATTGCCCAAGTGACAGTCTACATCACGAATTCCTTTGGAAATAAACAAGGGATGTACACTTACGAACAAGTGGCAAATGACTTAAAAAACTGTATTCAGTAGGTTGTTTACCACAATTCTTGCCATTTGTCGTCATTGCGAGGTACGAAGCAATCTTATAGCGAGTTGTTCTCCTTATTGCTCAGTGCCTCGCAATGACATTTTTAGATTAGAAGCAACCTACAATTCCAATTTAAGGTTAGTCGAACTATTCGTCTACCGATGAAAAATCGGCATCCATTGCTTTCCCGTTTTAGAAAACCTAAAGCACTGCAATTAAAAACTTTGTATTTAGCAAAGGCCAATGTAAATTAAACCCTGTAGTAGCAGAAATCCTTTTTGTTTTACTGCTTGTCATCCTGAGCTTGTCGAAGGATTGTGTTTGATAGATGCTTCGATAAACTCAGCATGACAGATATGAAGTGGAAGTAGCAACAAAAAGATTGTAGCGAATAAAGGGGCTTTCCATTAAAATGGCAAAGGAACCTGCTTTTCCAAAATCTAAACAGAATAAAATACTACCTTTGCAACAATGCAAACTGTTCTATCGCTGTTCACTTGTTGGAGAGAGGAAAGTCCGGGCAACGCAGAGCATCTCGCTTCCTAACGGGAAGGGGTTTAGGAATGAAGACCTAGATCACGGAAAGTGCCGCAGAGAATATACCGCCACGATTTATCGTGGTAAGGGTGAAAACGTGAGGTAAGAGCTCACGAGCTTTGTTAGTGATAACATGGTTGGTAAACCCCGGGAGTTGAAAGACCAAATAGGCTAACGTATGTAGGACTGCTCGTCCGATGTTAGTGGGTAGGTCGTTAGAGGTAAGTGGCAACGCTTGCAGTAGATTAATGATAGAAACCGATTTATCGGGAACAGAACCCGGCTTATAGGTTTGCATTTTTAAAGAAATTAAAGCTTCGCAGGCAACTGCGGGGCTTTTTTTTTATTGAATTTCAAGTAGTTACACCCTATTAAACGCGTAGTCGACTTTAAACCCTTATTCATTTAATATGTTATTAAAGCAAATAAGTTTAACAATTTAAGTGATTAATTATGAAAAAGTTAGCATTAATTATAATCGGGGCAGGCTTATTTCTTGCTTCGTGTGGCACTAGTAGAAATACAGATTCTACAACTACAGATTCGTTAAGAAGCGATACTACTACTGCAGATACTACCAGAATGGAAAGACCTGCACAATAACTAAAACTGTCTGAAAAATGGGAAGTACTGAACTCCTGTTAATGTTTTAGAAAATATTAACAGGAGTTTTTTTATTTTAATTGGTAGTTTTTAATAGCTATCAATGACGACACTATTTCACCAAACTTAACGACGAGCCTAAGTGTTTCATTTTTTCAACTATAGGCTCTTCTACCAAGCCACTTTCATCTCTGCTTTTTTGAAATGCAATAAAAGAAAGTGTATTCAAAACTTTTTGTTGCACATCTTCATTCTCATACATAGATACATGTACAAAAGTTAGCCCATCTTCTTTAACATAAACATGATATAAAAATCTGCTCTCCAGCATTTCTTTAAAATCGGCTAAAAATACACTGATATTACTTTTATTTTCTTCTACAAAATCAGCCTTTACTTTATAAGTAACTTGTACTGCAATCATCTCTTTTCTGTTTTACTTATTAATTTACAAAAGCGTTTCTATTGTCGAATATATAAAAAAAAGACCTTGCATTAAACAAGGTCTTTTCAAAATTACTTTGAGCGCTTTAACTATTTATCGCTATTTTTTTTCTCTGTAACTTCAGTACGGATTTCTTGAGCTAAACCTTTAAGGTCTTGCATAGCTTTACGTACTCTTGTTCCTGCAGCTGAATTACCTGCATTATAAAATTTCTCTACATCTGCCTCGATAGCAGCTACTACTTCTTTAACTTTTGCAAATTTTTCCATTGTTATAATTTTAATTTATTGGTCAAATATATCATTTAAACGGAATAAACAAGCAATTCTTTATTTTTTTGATATTCTTTTTTCGACTTTTTTTTTCACAATTCACATTTTAGGCCTTGTCGGCTACTTAATCACAGTTAATATACATACACATTCGGTATGTGCCATGGCCTGAAACGGATAATCATAATGATAACTAAGCAACTGACCCTCTGACAGATACTCTTGTTTTTCGTTCGCGAAAAAACTCAATTCACCTTCAATTACATATAAACTCATAACCAAATGCTTTTCTTCTGAACCAGATTGAACTTTTTCATCCTTTTTTAGCGCCACTAACGTTGTTGTAGCATGTTCTGACTTAAAAACAGTGATGGCATTCTTCCCATTTTCATGATAAGCGGCTTCGTTTCTAATCTCCTTGATAACCCTTGGCAAGTCTACCGTAAGCAATTGTCCATCTAAAGGTCTATGTCCTGTTGGACGTTGAGGAGTAGCATTATTAAATTTCTCTTCCATGGCTTTTTTCTTTAAAAACACTTGATAGTTAGCGATGTTTTTCGAATCTACGAATGTTTAAAATTTGTTAACGTTATAACGGGTTAAAATCTCGAACTTTGTGATGAATGTCATTATATATTACCTCACTTAATACGGGCAGCAACGGAAATTGTTTCTATATCGGTAACGAAGAAGATGCTGTGCTAATAGATGCTGGCCTGAGTTGCAAAGAAACAGAAGCGAGATTGACCAGATTAGGCCTGAGTATGCAGAAAGTGAGGGCTATTTTTATCAGTCACGAGCATTCGGATCATATTAAGGGTTTACCCGTTTTGGCTAAAAAATATCAGCTACCTATATATATTACTGCAAAAACTCATTTAGGTGGCCGACAAATTTTACCACAACATTTAGTATATGCCTTCTCGGGCACCTTACCAGTAGAAATTGGGAGTTTGAAAGTTACCGCATTTCCTAAGTTGCACGATGCTGCCGAGCCGCACAGCTTTACCATTTCCTATAATGATATTAAAATTGGGGTATTTACCGATATAGGCGACCATTGCGAAAACCTGATTTACCACTTTAAACAATGCCACGCTGTATTTTTAGAGGCGAACTATGATGACGAAATGCTCGATAAAGGGAATTATCCTTACTTTTTAAAACGAAGAATACGTGGTGGAAATGGGCATTTGTCTAATCAAAAAGCCTTAGATTTATTTGTAAATCATCGTCCTGATTTTATGAGTCACCTTTTCTTATCTCATTTAAGCCGAGAAAACAACTGTCCAGATTTGGTGCAAAGGTTATTCACGGAAGTAGCCAATGGCGTTGAAATTATTGTAGCTTCCAGATTACAGGAAACTCCTGTTTATAGGATAGGTATAAATGAGATTAAGACAGTTCTTGCAGAATAGTTCCTTGTTCGCTCACAGTAAATCGATGTTTAACGCCACACTTTAAAGCATAATTCGCTTTTTGGTGTCCTACGGGGAAATCGAAACAAACGGGATAACCAAATTCCTTAACTTTATCCATTACAATTTGTTCTAAGGTGCTACCAAACCCATCGTTATCATCATCTTTCTTGATCCTGAAACCACCAATAACCAAGCCTTTCAGTTTATTAAGTTTGCCGGCTCTTTTCAAGTTGTAGAACATCCTATCGATACTATACAAATATTCTCCAACGTCTTCTACAAATAAAATCTTGCCATCCGTTTTAATCTCCGAAGCACTTCCAGTTAAGTTTTCGATACAGCGTAAATTTCCGCCAATTAATTCTCCTTCCGTTTCTCCTACTCTATTGTTAAGTTGAAAGTTAGCTTCATACCTCATTAACTCCTCGCCTTTTAACGCTTTCTCAATAGACTTAATGGTATCAATCTGTATTGGTTCTGCCTTGCTCCAATCTGATGGGAAACTATTGCACATTTTGGAATGGATGCTTGCAAAACGGAAATTACTATTCAAATGGCAATGTAAAATGGTAATATCGCTAAAACCAATTAGCCATTTAGGCGAAACCTTAAAAATGCTAAAGTCCAACTCATCCACAATGCGAACTGCACCATAACCACCGCGAGCACACATAATAGCTTTAATACTGGTATCATTCAGCATTGCCTGCAGATCGGCCAAACGCTCTTCATCGGTACCGCCAAACGTAAAATCTCTAGCACCAACGGTTTTACCTTTCACTACTTTAAATCCCCAACTTTCCATTTGTTGCACTGCTGGCTCAATCTCTTCATGGGTAATATATCCCGCCGGACAAGTAATTCCGATGATATCTCCCTGTTTTAAATAGGCAGGTTTTTTGTGCTTAACGTTCTCATTAAAAGTACTCGATGCATTACTTTTAAAAGCATATAACATTGCCGATGCTGGCAATAACGAAGAAAGAAATAGTTTGCGGTTCATGATAGGGTAATTTACCAATATGCCCTCGGTAAGTCAAAATGTTTAAAAAGAAAAGTTAATGCTTACTTTGCTTTGGAACATTAAGGGATGAAGAAACATTAAGAAGCTGAGAAGTAAACTTAATTTACCCTTAACTTCTTAATGTTTATATGAAAGCATCTAAATCTCCAACTTCCCTTCTACCGAGTCGTCCATTGTTTTGCCAGTAATGATAGAAGCTGCCATTTTAATGAAAGAAATCGCTTCACCATGTTTGGTGTCCCAATAATAAACATCTGTAGGTTCTACTTTTATCACACTAATTTTATCATCTTCTTTACCATCCTGAAACCAGACTTTAAGTAACGGATTCCAAAGCTCTTCAATTTTTTTCCGGTCTTCGATAATTTCGCTAATACCGTAAATATTCAAAAAGCCAGAATTCTTATGATGTTGAAAGAATAGATGAGTAAATGGGTCTGCTTCAATCTCTTTATTCTTCCCACTATCCACTTGGCTCATAAACCAAAGGTTACCGTTATCATCTACATCTAAAACCGACATTGGCCTCACAGAAAGTGGCAAACCTGTTTTAATACTCGTACAGAAAAAACAATTTTCTGCACCTTTTGCTAATTCTTTTAATTTTTCGACAGCTTCTTTTCCTTCTAGTGTTTCAATGTGGTCGGCTGTATTTTGTGTATTGTTTGAACTGTCTCTACTGATATTTGAATTTTCCATGTTATTTTCTCTTTAAGATTTTAAAATTGTTTTCAATGCTAAAGCTGTTATTAATGCGCCAAATAGGTAATAACCTACTGTGAGCACTTGTTTTTGGGTAGTTTCTGTTACTGGACTAGGATCTAAGCCTAAAGGTTTTGGTAATTTCAATGCACCAATACCAGCACTTAGACCCATTGCAATCGCCTTCGGCCAAATATATTTACCACTGCTACCAATGGCACTGTAATAAGCTGCGTTAGCAATTAAATCCAGTTCCAAGGTTATTTTGTGCAAGTCGTCTGGATCCTGTATTGGCCTACCATATTGGCTTAAAGTTTTATTTACAGCCTCTGCACCAAGTAAGTTAATTTCTGGTGCGTTGTTAACATGCTTTCGCACAGATTCATGCAATATATTCAAGGCAACAGAACCAATCAGCCCTGCAGCTATATTTTTTATCCATCTCATAACTTAAGATTTAGTGTTTAACCAATCGATCGCATCATCCAGTAAAGCCAAAGGGAAACCTTTAAATTCTCCAGGCGCTACGTAACTAAAGGCATCCGTGAACTTTTCTACAGTTTTCTCATCGGTTACCACTGCCGCTTTTTTCCATTTGGTAAAATGTTTTAAGCCGGCAATCATATCTTGGAACCAAGCGCCAGCAGTGAAATTCTCTACAGGAGTTTCTAAAACCAGTAAATAGTAAATTTCACCGTATTGTGTGGTAAGCACTTCTAATCCTGGCAACAGTACACTTTTAAGGTCTTCGGCTGTAACTTGACCTGTGGCTCTAACGCCAAATACATGGGGTGGTGTTTCTCTTATAATGCTTAACATAATTTCGTTCTTTATTAAGCATAACAAGATTTTTAACGCTAAAGTTTGATTTAATAGGGATTAGGAATTAGCAGCTAGTAGCGGCCGCGGCTATTAAGAATTCATTGCCGGATTGAAGAATTGATATTTGGCTAAAGCCTTTTTGCAAAACATAAAATTATACGTTGGCTGAAGCCAACGGCAATGAAGTCGCTAAGAGTTCTCGAAACCGGAATAATCCCTAGCCTCTCCTAATACCTAAACTGAACATTGATACCTAATCCTTACGTAGTAACGGAGGCCGGTGTAGCCAATTGGCTAGAAATAGCAGCTCCATCGGTGAGTAGTTCTTGTGTAATACTGCGGGTATAATCAATAATTTCGCTCTTGAATTCTTGCACTGAGGTTCCACCAGATCTGATTTCTTCTAAACGCTTCTCCCAAGCGCCAGTTAATTCTGCTTGAGCGATACGTTTTTCTTTCACGATTTCGTAAACCGCTAAGCCTTTAGCTGTTGGAACTAAGTTTCGTTTTTCACGGATAATATATTCTCTGGTCAGTAAAGTTTCGATAATGGCAGCACGAGTTGCTGGCGTACCTAAACCACTGTCTTTCATCGCGTAACGCAGCTCTTCATCTTCTATTTCTTTACCACAGGTTTCTAACGATTTTAACAAAGAAGCTTCATTGTACATCGCCTTTGGCTTAGTTTGTTTTTCTAGTAAAGCTTTGTTAACGATTGGCAAAGCCTCTCCTTTTTTTACTTTTGGCAAAGCTGGGTTATCCTCATCTTTCTTGTCGTCTTCCACATCATTAAATACCGAACGCCAGCCTGCAGAGCGGATTACCGTTCCGTTGGCCATAAAAGTAATTCCAGATTGGATGGTGATCTTCGTAACCTCTTTCAAACACTCTTGGTGAAAAGCCTCCAACATGCGCCCAGCCACCATATCGTAAATTGCTTGGTGATCTTTACTTAACGACCCTGCTTTAATACCCGTAGTTAAAATGGCATGGTGATCCGTTACCTTCTTCGCATTTACACTTCTTTTATTCAGTGTGTTTTCACCTAAAAACAACGCTTGTTTAGCAAATTGCGGATGGTCGGTTAAACTAGCAATCAAAGGAGGAACCGTTGCGAAAACATCATCACCTATATAACGGCTACCCGTACGTGGATAGGTTACCAATTTACTTTCGTAAAGGTTTTGCAGCAAACCCAAAGTTTGGTCAGCCGTGAAGCCGTTACGTTTATTAGCCTCTTGTTGCAAACTACTTAAATCATGTAAAAGTGGTGGCGGTTCTTTTCTCGGTTTTGCTTCAACCGCAGTAATATTACCACCGTTGCTAAATCCAGATGCCACATCTTCTACCTTCGCAAAAATAGCTTCACTTTCCTCTTTAGTTTCAAAGTTGTCTACAGAAATTGCTTTAAACAATTGTCCATCTTTATCCAACTGAATACCAATCTGGAAATAGATTTTAGGTACAAAGTTTTTGATTTCGAGGTAACGAGCACAAATCATAGCCAAAGTTGGCGTTTGCACTCTACCTAAAGACAATACACTCCTGTTACCTGCCGAAATACTCAACGCTTGAGTGGCATTCATACCTACTAACCAGTCTGAAACTGAACGGCAATGCGCCGAACTAAATAAAGTATCGTAATCTTCGCCTGGTTTTAAATTTCTGAAACCATCTTTAATCGCTTCATCTGTTTGCGAAGAAATCCACAAACGCTTAAATGGTTTTTTACATTTTAGATAAGAATAGATATATCTGAAAATCAATTCTCCCTCACGCCCAGCATCCGTTGCTACAATAATCTCAGTACATTCATCAAATAGCTTCTGTATAATATCCAGTTGTTTTCTCACTCCTGGGTCTTCCACCATTCCATCTTTAGTTTTGATCTTACGGATAGAAAGCTTGAATTTTTGTGGCAACATTGGCAAATGCTCCTTACGCCAGCCGTAAAAACCATATTCTTGCGGTGGTGCTAATTGCAGCAAATGACCAAAGGCCCAAGTAAACGAATAGCCTTTGCCTTCTATATAACCATCCTTACGGGTAGTAGCACCAAAAACTTTGGCTAATTCACGTCCTACGGATGGCTTTTCGGCAATTACTAACTTCATATTCAAACAAAATGGAAGGTTAAATATCCGAAAATTAAACTAGCTATAGCTTTCCAATTTATCAACATCCTTATTATTCAACTGTACAATAAGGAGATAAATATTTTATTGCTGCTGTTGTTGTTGCTGCATCTCGATAAATTTCTGGTAGGAATTGACAATCGTAATTGGCTCCTCAATCTCTTTCACGTAGGCACTATCTGCCGCAACCATCTCTTCTTCCAATTTAATTTTCTCATTAGTAATAATCACAGCTACAGCTAAGGTGTGTGCCGAAGAACCTTTATAAGTTCCTTTTACAGGTGTACAATCATTAAAATTACGACCAAAAGCAATACGAATATGGCGATCTCCAACTAAGCAATTGTTTGTGGGGTCAATCCCCATCCAGCCATAATCTGGAATATAAGCTTCTACCCAAGCATGCGTAGCGCCAATACCTCTTAATTCATTTCCTGCCGGACAAATATATCCACTAACGTAACGAGATGGGATCTTGTACAACCTTAACATCTCGGTTAGCAAATGAGCAAAATCCTGACAAACCCCAGCCTTCAGTTCCCAAATTTGATCAATATCTGTTTCAACATTGGTAACACCTTTTTGATAAGTTAGCAAACCATAAACGTGAGCAGAAAGCGAATTCACTAGCTCAAATACAGTCATTTCTTTACTCACCAACTTCTCAATTTCTTGTTTAATCTCTTTTAAGGATTGCGAACCGCTTGGTTTGATAAAATCAAGAAATTCGATGTGATTAGCCAAAGAAGCAATGTTTTCCCATTGATTTTTAGCTGGCCAAAAATTATTAGGAGGTGGAACATTTTTGGTTATCACTTCCGCTTCTACCACGATTACCAACTCTGTATGAGGCGGCACGATTGTAAAAACACCTACTTTATTACCAAAATAATCATAAAAACTATCTATTGAAGTAGCTGGATCAATCCTGATTTCATGGTGTACAATATCCTGATAAGGCGTATTAGGTGGACTTAATATAATTTGATTAGCACTATCTGTTACCAAACCAGGATAACTGTATTTTGTAACGTGTTTAATGTGATATGTAGGCATTTTTTAATGTTGAATTATAAGAAGAATGACTGATTGACAAATTATAATCTCAAATAAAAGTGGTTAACAATTTATCTTATGTACTAATGAACTAATGATCCGAAATAATTCTCGTTAAATACCTGAACTACATTCAGTAAACTAGTCTCTATAGATTGTAGTAATGCTAACTGCGCATTGCAATCTGCCCCAGGACTGTTGTATTTCAATATTGCTGCTGCTTTTCCTATGGAGAAATCTAATTTATCGAAACTATCTTCTAAACTTTCAGGCTTTAATCGCTGGGCATATCTATTCAATTGCGCTATGCTGTAAGCTATAGAATGGGGAAAGTGCATTTCATACAACACCTGCTTAAAGATCAGGGTTGGATTTACAGTCCCTGAATGCGATTTAAGATAGTATTCGTAACCTGATATAGAAACAAGATAATAGCGCCAACTTACGATATCCATACTAGCTTTGATCTCGCCATTTGTTCTTGCAATCTGCAGATGTAATGAGCTTATGCTTTGCAGTAAACGCTCAATGTATTTGCCTGTATTCAAATAATTAAATCCTTCGCTTCTGAACATTGAAATGTCGATAATGCCATAATACAACATGCATTGCTTAATTAATTGGTCTAGCACACTTACTGGATCACCCTGATTGAGCTGCCTTTGCAAAGCTTTGTCCTTAATAAAATGATAGCAATCGTTTAAGCTTTGCCAAAGTTCTTTGGTGATGTGATCTTGCGCACTACGGGCGTTTTCTCTTGCCCTAAAAATGTTATTGACTACCGAGCTTTCATTATCCCTATCAAAAAGAATAAAATTAAGTACCTCATTTGCACTCATGCTCTTTTCGGCAGGCACACCTTGGTTATAATATCTAAAAACTTCATCCCATTTTACAAACGGAACACCATCTTGCGATGCAATATAATAAGTTCTTAAAATCCTTAAATGGATATTAGTACGCTCCATATAGCGACTCATCCAAAATATATTTTCTGCAACTCTACTGAGCATGTTTTTACCCCCAACCCCTAAAGGGGAGTTTTAATTGTTTTATTGATAGATTGTTTTATTGCTTATTAAGTTCCCCCGAAGTATTTAGACTTAATAAACTCAGCATTAGTTCCTGCAAACTGACCACTGATTCCTGACCACTGATTACTAATCCACTACCCAAGTATCCTTACTGCCACCACCCTGCGATGAATTCACTACGATGGAACCTTCCTTAAGTGCGACTCTGGTAAGCCCGCCTGGTACAATTTCTACCCCATCAGGGCCACTCAATGCAAAAGGTCTTAGGTCAACCCTTCTAGGCTGCAATTTACCATCAATATAACATGGTGCCGACGACAAGCTGATGATTGGCTGTGCTATAAACTGGCGTGGCGATTTCTGTATTTCTTCTGCAAATTCCTTGAGTTCCGTCTCTGTAGCGGTATTACCAATCAACATTCCATAACCACCACTTTCATTGGTTCTCTTCACTACCATATGATGTAGATTATTCAGCGCATGCTCCCTTTCATCATCATTTTCCATTCTCAATGTGGGTACATTTTTTAAAATTGGCTCTTCATTCAAATAATACTTAATCATATCTGGAACATAGGCATAAACCGCTTTATCATCAGCTACGCCATTTCCCATTGCATTAATGATGGCCACGTTACCTTTTCTGTAAGCATGATAAATGCCTGGAACGCCCAACATACTATCTGGCCTAAAAATCAAAGGATCTAAAAACTCATCATCTACCCTACGATAAATAACATCAACACGTTTTAAACCCTTAGTAGTTCTCATGTACACTTTATGGTTATCTACAACCAAATCCCTACCTTCTACTAATTCAATTCCCATCAACCGAGCTAAAGTGGTATGTTCAAAATAAGCCGAATTATAAATACCTGGAGTTAACAACACTACGGTTGGCCTACTGCTAAGCCGGTTCCCTAAGCCTAGTAGGTTTTTCATCAACAGATCAGGATAATCACTTACTGGTCGAACCTTGTTCTCTGGAATTTGATTAGGAAATAGGCGATAACTAATGCTCCTATTCTCTAGCATATAACTTACACCCGAAGGCGTACGCAAGTTATCTTCCAATACATAATAAGAACCATCATGATCTCTAATTAAATCTATGCCACTAATGTGAGTGTAAATATTAAAAGGAACCTCAACGTTCATCATTTCCCTTAAATAATTTGGGCAGGAATAAATGAGCGAGGCCGGAATTATACCGTCTTTGATAATAAATTGATGACTATATACGTCTTTCAGGAAAATATTGAGTGCTTTTAATCTCTGTTTGATGCCTCTCTCTATAAATTCCCACTCTGCTGCCTGAATAATTCTAGGATAAATATCAAATGGAAAAATCTTTTCTATCCCTTCTCCACTACTATAAACTGTAAAAGTAATTCCCTGTGTAAGAAAAAGCTTTTTAGCCAATTCATCTTTTAGTCCCATTTCAGCAGAATTCACCTCCTGAAAAGCCGACATAAACAAATCATAATGCTTCCTAACACCAAAATCACTCTTCATTTCATCAAAAACACCAGAAATCAACTGATAATCATTAAAATAATCTTCAAAAATCATATCAAAAACATAAAAAGACGAAACAACAACACATATATAGCTAAAAAATGATATAAAAAATAATAAAAATATTAAATTTATTAAAAAAAATAAACAAATAGAGATATAAAACTTAAAAAATAATAATAATCAGAAAAAAACCATTAAAACACAGTATTTATCATTTTAAAGATTAACCCTATCTTTATAGTGATTTACAAAATGAGCAACATAACCTTACGCGATATATCTAAAGCATTAAACATTTCGGTCTCTACCGTTTCGAGGGCACTTACCGACAGCCACGAAATTGGAGAAGAAACGAAGAAAGTGGTATTGGCCTATGCTAAGGAGCATAATTACGTACCTAACCGAATGGCTAGAAGCCTTAAAGTAGGCAAAACACGCTCCATAGGAGTGGTCATTTGCTCAATCGACAATAGTTTTGTCGCTCAGATGTTAGATGGTATTGACCAAATCTGTACCGAAAGCGGCTACCAGATCATCATTATGCAGAGCAAAGAATCTTATGAACAAGAAAAAGCCTGTATCAACCTATTATATGCAAGTGGCGTAGATGGGATTATGATTTCTCCATCTTTTCAAACCACTGATTTTAGCCATCTGAAGGAATTGCAATCACAAGGTTTTCCCGTTGTACTTTTTGATAGGATTACGGAAGAATTAAATGTACATAAAGTTACTGCAAATAATATTCAAGGTGCTTACCAAGCAACTGCGCACTTAATCTCCTCTGGATATACAAAAATCGCTCATTTAAGTAGCAAATCTACATTAGCGATGACACATGAACGTTTCGAAGGATATAAGCAGGCCCTTGCGGCACATCAAGTTTCTTATAAAGAAGAGCTGGTTAAATTCTGCAACACATCCGATCCACAAAAAATAGATGAAAATGTAGCCAAGGCGATGGATGAATTACTACAACAGAAGCCGCAAGCTATTTTTACCGCTACAGATTTACTCAGCACCAAAGTTCTCGCTTATTTGAACGAACACAACTATAAAATACCTGAAGATATCTCATTAGTTGGCTTTAGCAATTCGGACCTAGCTCCCATCTTAAATCCACCGTTAAGTACGGTACGCCAACCATCAAGACAAATTGGTGAATTAGCTGCTAAAACTTTAATCGATTTAGTAAAAGGGAAAGATATCGGCCCTGCCGAAACAATTTTATTGGATACGGAATTACAAATTAGGAAATCAAGCAGTAGATAATTTAATATATAGACCTTTAGAATTCACGCCTACGCGGCGTTACGCAAAAAAAACGATAGTTAAATAAATTGCTTATGTCTATACTGTTTCATTTTTGACAGCTAATCGTTCACTTTTAAACTAATTACGTAATTTTGCAAATTGATTTACAATAATGAGCAAACACGGTAGAATTTTAGTAGCCATGAGTGGCGGGGTAGATAGTTCGGTAGCATCAGTAATGTTGCACGAACAGGGATACGAAGTTATTGGCCTAACCATGAAGACTTGGGATTATGCTACTTCTGGTAGCAGTAGCAAGGAAACCGGTTGCTGCAGCTTAGACAGCATCAACGATGCCCGTACATTAGCTGTAAATTATGGATTCCCTCACTATATCCTAGACATAAGAGATGAATTCGGAGATTTTGTAATCGATAATTTTGTAGATGAATACCTAGCGGGAAGAACTCCAAATCCGTGCGTACTTTGCAATACCTACATCAAATGGGAAGCATTGTTAAAGCGTGCCGATAAATTGGATTGTGAGTTTATTGCTACCGGACATTATGCCAACATTCGCCAGCAAGACAGTGGCCGTTATGTAATTTCTAAAGGAAAAGACGAAAACAAAGACCAATCTTACGTTTTATGGGGCGTTTCGCAAGAAAACTTAGCTAGAACTAAATTCCCTTTGGGCAGTTTTGCTAAATCGGAAATTAGACAAATGGCGCTAGATATGGGCCAAGAAGAATTGGCAAAGAAAAGCGAAAGCTATGAAATTTGCTTTGTTCCTGATAATGACTACCGTGCTTTCTTAAAACATAAAGTGGAAGATTTGGAAGACCGAGTAGCTGGCGGAAATTTTGTAAACAGCCAAGGAATGGTGATTGGACAACACAAGGGTTATCCATTCTACACTATTGGTCAGCGTAAAGGTTTAGGTGTAGCTTTTGGCGAACCAATGTTTGTTACTCAAATTTTACCAGAAAGCAATACCGTAGTTTTAGGCAGAGCCGATGAATTGGAACGCCGCGAAGCGATGGTGAGAAACGTTAATCTAATTAAATACGATAATATCAACGAACCTTTAGATAACGTAGTGACAAAAATCCGTTATAAAGATGCGGGCAGTTTAAGTACCATTGTACAAGAAAAAGACAATATGCGTGTAGTTTTCGACCATGCTGTTTCTGCTATTGCCCCTGGTCAATCGGCTGTATTTTATGAAGGTAACGATTTATTAGGTGGCGGATTTTTAGTATAAAAAAAGAACATATTGGGGCGATAAATCTTCGCTCCTACTTTTCCTTTTTATTACTTCTCAGCATCAAACCAAAATCTTGCTTTTTAGCCATCGCATCAACAATCATAATTAAACGCTTGGTTCTTGTAGCTTCTGTTTTTGCAGTATTTAACCAAACAATAAAATAATTCTGATGTGCTTTAGTATAGGATAGAAAATGTTCTAACAGTCCATCTTCCTGCGCTAAACAAACCTCTAAATCTTCTGGCATTTCGATTTTAAAATCTACGTCATGTTCCAAAGAAAGTGACACAGGATTTCCAGCTTCCTTTTTTAACTGCCTTCTAATTTTACCATCTAAGGGCAAGATAAAATCTCCGCCACCCATGGGTAGCAAGCTTTTTCCACTAATTTTTAGATTATCGATCTGTCCGCACACCCGAAACCCTCTCTTATCATCTGGTTTAATTTGTCGAGCAATAGCTTCGGGCACAAAAACATAGCTCCAGCCAGTTTTCTCACCGTTACTATCAAACTTTTCTATTTCTGCATTGAAATTAACCATTTACTAAAGTTATAAGTTTTAGGTTATAAGTTGTATGTTTTCGCAATCATCAAAACAAACAAGAAAACAACTATAATTCCCCTTCAACCCCTAAACCGAATAAGGCAAAATCATATTTTACGGGGTCTTCTGTATCAAATTCTTTTAATCTAGATGTAAGTTCTACAGCAGTTAGCCAATCTGTCTGCCTACGTTCAATTAAACCGAAATGTCTAGCTACACGATCCACATGCACGTCGCAAGGACAAACCAAATCCGCTGGGCGAATGGTATTCCAAATACCAAAATCAACACCACAATCATCCTTCCTTACCATCCAACGGAGAAACATATTGAGGCGTTTACAGGTAGATTTTTGAGTTGGCGAAGAAATATGTTTAATCGTTCTACGAGGAAAATCAGGTAAACTAAAGAAGTAAGAACGGAAATGGTTTAAAGATTTTTCTATGGTGAAATCGGCAACAATTAAATCTGACGTATAACAAGTGGAAGAAGTTAGTTCATAGCCAGAAACTATTTCTTCCACACTTAAATATTCTGTTCTATAAGTCAAAGACTGAGGAATAAAAGCAGTTTCTAGTGAGTTGGATTGTTGGTAATGCTGCTGAAAGAAAGCGACAAAGTAGAGTAAGTCAGTGTCGTTAAAAGTTCGATGCTTAAAACCTAATAAGCCTTTCAAATCTTTATCAGAATGGTGTAACATAAATTGGTAAGGCTGATTATCCATCCTCGCCAATAACTCATTACACTTATTGATTATTGTTTTACGTTGTCCCCAAGCTAAAATTGCCGCAAAAAAAGCGGCAATTTCAATATCTTGTTTTAAACTATACTGATGCGGAATACTGATTGGATCGTTCGCAATGAAATTAGGCTGGTTGTACTGCGCCACTTTTGCATCAAGAAAGTCTTTGAGATTATCAATTTTCATCATCGAATTAGCTAATTAGCAAATAAGCTAATTTGATAACGCTTGTTCTAAATCCGCTAACAAATCATCAATATCTTCTACCCCTACGCTAAAACGCAATAAATTATCAGTTACACCAACTTTTTCGCGTTCTTCTTTAGGAATAGAACCGTGCGTCATACTCACAGGGTGATTTACCAAACTCTCTACACCACCTAGCGATTCAGCCAACGAAAACACTTTAAAGCGTGAAGCGATACGGAAAGTTTCCTGCAAATCTGCGTCCTTCAAGGTTACTGAGACCATACCTCCGAAACCACGCATTTGCTTTTTAGCCACATCATGATTAGGATGGTCTTCAAAACCTGGCCAATAAATTTTATCAATCTTTGAATGGTTTCGAAGGAAATGAGCTACTTTCTCTCCATTTTCGCAGTGCGCTTTCATACGCAGGTGCAAAGTTTTAATTCCTCTCAACACTAAGAAAGCATCTTGAGGTCCTGGAGTTGCACCGCAAGCATTGTATACAAAGAACAAATCTTTATATAACTGCTCATCGTTAGTCAACAATGCGCCCATTACTACATCAGAGTGACCGCCGATATATTTTGTAACCGAATGCATTACCACATCAGCGCCTAAATCAATTGGATTTTGTAAATACGGCGATGCAAAAGTATTGTCAACCGTTAAAAGGATATTGTTAGGCTTTGTAATCTTAGCTACACCTTCAATATCAATAATACGCATCGTTGGATTAGTCGGTGTTTCTATCCAAACCAATTTAGTTTTCTCATTGATATACGGCGTAATATTCTCAGGATTAGATAAATCTAGAAAATGAAATTTGATACCATAATTTTGATAAATTTTGGTAAAAATACGATATGAACCTCCGTATAAATCGTTACCAGTAATCACTTCATCGCCAGGCTTTAGCAATCTTAACAAACAGTCTGTAGCACCCATGCCACTACTAAAAGCTAAACCATATTTACAGTTTTCTAATGCCGCTAAACAATCCTCCAAAGCTTTACGAGTTGGATTGGTACCCCTAGAATACTCGTAACCTTTATGATCGCCTGGAGAAGCTTGCCAATAAGTTGAAGTTTGATAAATTGGAGTCATAATAGCGCCAGTTGTTGGGTCTGGCTCCTGACCTGCATGTATAGCTTTAGTTGCAAATTTCATTGTTATATTATTTAATAACCACATAGAAACATAGATTTTACTACATGGTTTAGTTATTAATTATACTCTCGTTTGCGTAAAAATAAGGAGTTGAAATATATAATCGTTTGATTTCCCCTTATTCTTCGTCGAAATGACGGTGCAGTGAGATTTTTATAAATTATTATTCTGTTGTACTTCTGATTTAAATAAATAGCCAAGCCTTTTTCCTGTTGGATAACCACTTGCGGCTAAGGTCGTTTGCTTTTGATGCAAAGTGATATCTTTAACCGAAGCATAAGGCGGAAGTTGTAAATCAGTGTCTATGCAATCTAAAATCGCTAACTCAAAAATATGCGTCAAAACTTCCTCACTTATTTCCTCTTCGCTAAAGGCTTCATACAAAAATCCCAGCTGACCCTCGCCTTCTACAATAAAACGTTTTTCTTTATTAATTAATATGCGAGCCACCAAAGTTCCTTCATCAGCCAAACGATTATATTTCACAGAATCTGCTAAGAAATTATGGATGTAAATTACGCCACAATAACTTAAACTAGGATTTGATTTGATGTAAGTTGACGAATAGATACGATGACCTTCTTCGAAATTAAATACGTTACTATGCATGGATAACAGCAACATATCTCCAGAGAACTTAAGTTCTGCTTCAAATTGATGAGTTTCCTTGTAAGCTACTTCAACCGCTGGATTATTCACCGTATAATCTTGATGTAGTCTCGATGCTAATTTTGATAAGGCTTTCTTCGCTACTGCAAAAACATCGACGGTATTTCTGTAGATTTCTTGCTTTAAAGAAGCCTTGTCTTCAAGTTTGTTTAATATGAGCTGATAGTTATCGGTTTGTTTTTCCATAATACTTTTAGTCACGTCATTGCGAGGTACGAAGCAATCTTACAACGACTTACATTGATTTGCTTATCGCATTAAGATTGCTTCGTACCTCGCAATGACGAATTGGCTAATAAGCTCTTGCGAACAATACTCTTTGTTTAGATGGATTTCCTGTTAAGATACAAACACCATCTTCCAACTTATTGTCTAAAGGAATACATCTAATGGTTGCCTTAGTTTCTTCTTTGATACGTTTTTCTGTTTCAGCTGTACCGTCCCAGTGTGCAGAGATAAAGCCCGTTTTACCATCTAACAACTCTTTGAACTCTTCGTAAGAATTAGCTTCGGTGATATGTTCATTCCTAAAATTTAATGCTTTATCGTAGATATTTTGCTGGATCTGTGCCAACAATTGGAAAACATACTCGGCCAATCCTTCTTGAGGAACAGTGAATTTTTCTTTGGTATCTCTTCGAGCTAGTTCTACCGTGCCATTTTCCATATCTCTAGCGCCAATAGCTAAACGAATAGGCACACCTTTCAATTCGTATTCAGCAAATTTAAATCCCGGACGTTGACTGTCCCTATCGTCGTATTTTACAGAAATGCCAAAACCCTTTAATCTTGGAATCAATTCATCTACAAACGTTGAAATCTTTTGCAATTCTTCATCACCTTTGTGGATTGGAACAATTACCACTTGAATTGGAGCCAATTTTGGAGGTAAAACTAAGCCGCTATCATCACTATGTGCCATAATTAAAGCCCCCATTAAACGTGTAGAAACACCCCATGAACTAGCCCAAACATACTCTTGTTTACCTTCTTTACTAGTGAATTTCACATCAAATGCTTTTGCAAAATTTTGCCCCAAAAAGTGAGAAGTTCCAGCCTGTAAAGCCTTTCCATCTTGCATTAAAGCCTCGATACAATAAGTATCTAAAGCACCTGCAAAACGTTCTGTTTCAGTTTTTCTACCTTTTACTACTGGCACTCCCATCCAATTTTCAGCAAAATCAGCATATACATCCAACATTTTTTCGGTCTCTTCAATTGCCTCTTCTGCCGTTGCGTGAGCGGTATGCCCTTCTTGCCATAAAAACTCGGTGGTACGTAAAAACAAACGAGTTCTCATTTCCCAACGCACCACGTTTGCCCATTGGTTAATCAATAAAGGTAAATCACGGTAAGACTGTATCCATCCTCTGTAGGTGTTCCAAATGATGGTTTCTGAAGTTGGACGAACAATTAATTCCTCTTCCAATTTAGCATCTTCATCAACGATAATATTGCCATTTCCGTCATTTTTTAAACGATAGTGTGTCACAACGGCACATTCTGTCGCGAAGCCATCTACATGTGCAGCTTCCTTAGAAAAATAAGATTTCGGAATAAACAAAGGGAAGTATGCATTGCTATGACCAGTTTCTTTAAATTTATGGTCTAAAACCGCTTGAATCTTTTCCCAGATAGAGTATCCGTACGGCTTAATAACCATACATCCCTTAACTGACGAATGTTCAGCCAAATCGGCTTTTATAACAATCTCGTTATACCACTGGGAATAATCTTCACTTTTACTCGTAATACCTTTGCTCATAACTAATTTGGAACGTTTTTTGTGTTAAATATCTTGTATTGCTGGCTACAAAGCTATAAATTTATAGTCACAATTTAATTAGCACACAAATTAAAACCTAAATACAATGAGAGTCAATCATTTTTTCACCAGTACACTTGCGGCAGCCGCCATGTTGGTTGCCTCATGCTCTACACAAAAGATGGCGCAAAATAATACCGCCGACGATGTGTATAAGACTACTGCTCAGGCTAGGGTTTACAAATATGCACCCCCAGTACAAACTGCGCAGATAGACACTAGCCGTTACGACGCTAACTACAGAGCTAGTGATCAAACATATGATATGGATTACGCTTCTAGAATTGACAGATTTTATTACGGCAGTCCAAACAGAGTTTATTTCGATGATTATTACAACGTTTACGGTTACAACTCTTGGTACAATCCTTTTGATTGGTCATTAGGCTTTAACTATGGCTGGGGCTTTAACCGTTGGCACAATCCATATTCTGCTTGGGCATTTTATGGCAGTCCTTACTTTATGAACACTTGGGGTCCTTACTCTTACTGGGGCGGTGGCCTTGGTTGGGGTGGTGGTTTCGGCGGAGGATACTGGGGCGGTGGCTATTGGGGTGGCGGAGGCTGGGGAGGTAACGTCATCGTAAGAAATGATAATTACCGTCCGAGACCTACACGTGGCAGTTATGGAAATAGCGGTTCTAATGGAGTTTACAATGGTAGACCGGTTGGAAGTAGAGGTAATGTATCCAATGGAGTTAACAGACCAACAAGATCGGAGAACTATAACCCTGCTACCAATGGAACGTCTAGACCAGATAGATCTTCGGGTTCAAGCAATTCAGGCAGACCCACCAGAACTACTGAAAGTAGACCATCAACAAGGGAGAATAATGCTCCTTCTAGACCAAGTTACAGTCCGCCACCGTCAAATAATGGTGGTAGTAGCAGTAGCGGTAGAGGAAGTAGCGGTAGCAGCGGCGGAGGAAGTAGTCGTCCAACACGTGGAGGCGGTAGAGGTTAATTAATTTCCCAATATTTAAAACATACAAATGAAAAAATATATCGTAATGTTCGTTGTAGCTTTAGCTGCAACGAATTATGCTAATGCACAAAATACGGATCCTGTACCTGTTCGCCTTCCAAATTATGCTGGAGACGCACTTAGATTTTCACAAACTAATTATGGTAGCTCTGCTAGATTCAAAGGAATGGGGAATGCACAAATTGGTGTTGGAGGTGACATTAGCTCTTTAGGAGGCAATCCTGCTGGCTTAGGTTTATTTACTAGATCCGAATTTGTTTTTACTCCAGAATTCAACGGAACTCAAGTAGATGCAAAATATCTTGGAAATAACACTTCGTCTAATAAAAGCCAAGTCAACATCAATCAATTAGGAGTAGTTTTTCATATGCCTACTTATAGGTCAAATGGACAAGACGCTAAAAAAGGCGTTGTCAGCGCTTCAGTAGGTTTAGGTTATACTCGCAATAGTGATTATGGCCTTGAGGCAAATTTTTCTGGTCAAAACAATACGAGTTCAGTATATAACATGTTCTATGAGGAAAATGCAGGTACTTTAGGAAATACTCAGTTTGGAAATGTAGCAAGATCAGGTTCAGTCTCTGAATTTAATATTGCTGGAGCAATCAATATTTCTAACGAGATCTACATTGGCGCAAATCTAGGCTTAGTCAGCGTCAACATGGATAACGATATGAGTCTTAATGAAAATGGAACTTCAGGTACTGGAACATATGCTGTTGATTATTTTCAAAATCAAAGTGTGAAGGGTTCTGGCGTTAACGCTCGTTTGGGAGTGCTTTTTAGACCAACGAGTGAATTCAGAATTGGTGTTAATTTACAAACACCAACTTGGTTCACTTTAGATGAAAGTTATTATGTGAGTAGTACAGATCGTGAAATTTTAGATGTCGAAATTTACGATTATACATATAACCTACGCACACCCTTAAAAGGTTCGTTGGGCGCAAGCTACGTATTTGGTAATAGAGCATTATTATCTGCTGATGTTGATTTTGTAGACTATACTAGCATTCGTGTTTCTAGTACAGATGGCGTTGGTATCCCTGAATTAAATGAAAGTAATAGAGATATTAAAGCTCTTTATAAAAGTGCTGTGAATTATCGTATTGGTGGTGAAGTTAAGGTAACTGATTTTGTAAGTTTGAGAGCTGGTTATGGAATTAACGGCAGTGCTTTTAAAGACGACAAAGATAACATCTTTCAAACGCAATTTTATAGCGGTGGCTTAGGTTATAGAAATAGAAACTACTATTTTGATTTAGCTTATCAAAGAGCTCAAACTCAAAGCACTTTCAGCCCGTATTTATTAGACGACTTCAATGAGCCAGTAGCAGAAGCTAAAAACAATAAAAACAATGTTTTCCTAACTTTCGGTATTAGATTTTAATATCAGAGTAACATACAACAACAAAAAAAATCCCACGAACAACTCGTGGGATTTTTTTTGCTTTTAAAGAGTATAATCTAAATTACCCCATACAACGATCCATACTTCTCTCCCATTTCATCTACTTTCTTTTCTATTTCAGCATCTTTTATCAATTCTGGCGCATGATGAGGTTTTTTACGGGCATCAATAATTAACGAGCCATTACAGCCCCAATGCTTATTTTCAGTAAAATCATCTACTCCATCTATATCTGCTGCAGGGTTACTTCTCGTGAAAGCCACCCAAACTAAGTTATTAATATTTTCGGCAGTAAAAGCTGCATCATCACAAACAACCACTAATGGAATTTGAGTTAAATCGTTCGTTTTCAATTCTTCTTTAAGCGAAGCAATAGTTGCTTTTCCCTGTTCTTGATTTTGGTACTCACCTAATTGAACAGCCAATATTCCATCGCTGGCCAAACCGTGCTTAGCAGTTAATTCAAAATTGCTCGGTAAGGCTTTTAAAAGTTCACGTTTCTTTTCTCCAGCTGCCGCGAAAACGACCTTGGATCCTGAATTCAATCCATCACCAGAATAATCTAAGGTATCTATCGTCGTATTGGTATGGAAATGGACGTCTCGTTTCCAATAAATGCGTTCTAAAACATGGCTTAAAAAACGTTTAATATCATGCGTATTTAGCGTTTCATCATCTTCTTTAGCTGCAATAAATAAATACTTCGCTAAACTCAACTGGTTTTTCCCAAGGATATGATTACTGATGGTTAAAATCTCTTGAGGTTTTCTTTCTTTTAAATAAGGGGTATAACGTTCGCTTCCAATTGCAAACAATAATGGATGCACACCTGCAGCATCAACTGCATTTACTTCTTTCAGTCCGTGTATTTCCTGAGGAATAGCGGAGCCAGAAATCTCATGAATCAATGCGCCAAAACTAGTGTCTTCCTGTGGAGGACGACCTACCACCGTAAATGACCATAACGCATCTTTTTTATGATAGACATTATGCACTTTCATCAAAGGAAATGGATGCACCAGACTATAATAACCCAAGTGATCTCCAAAAGGTCCCTCAGGTTTATTTTCGTGAGGTTCTACTGTTCCCGTAATTACGAAATCAGCATCAGCAGAGATAACAAAACCTTCTTCATCCCTGAAATACCTAAACCTTCTGGCGCCTAAAGCACCTGCAAAAGTAAGCTCAGATAATCCTTCTGGCAAAGGCATTACCGCCGCCAGTGGATGCGAAGGCGGACCACCTACAAAGATACTTACTTTAAGTGGTTGTCCTTTCGCATTAGCCTTAGTTTGATGCACACCAATACCCCTGTGAATTTGGTAATGCAGTCCGATTTCTTTGTCTTTGATATAATCGTTACCAGCTAACTGTATGCGATACATACCCAAATTACTATTCATTACACCCGGCTTATCAATATCTTCTGTAAAAACCTGCGGCATGGTAATGAAAGGCCCGCCGTCCATAGGCCAGTTTACAATTTGTGGAATGGCAGAAATGGTTGTTTTTTGGAAAGTCTGTTTAAATAAAGATTGTTTCAATGGCAATGCAGTTAAGGCAGTTAATCCAGTGCCAATATAATTTAGCGGCTTTTTTAATGCTTTCATAGGATCTGAACGAAGTTCGACCAATTCTTGAACTTTTGGCAAACTATCTCTAAACATAAATTTAGAGCGTTCTATAGTTCCAAATAAGTTTGAAACTGCTTGAAACGGACTACCTTTTACTTTCTCGAATAACAAAGCTGGGCCCTGATTCTCATAGACACGAAGATGGATTGCAGCCATTTCTAAATATGGGTCTACTTCTTCCTTGATTCTAATTAGATGACCATGTTTTTCTAAATCTGCTACGCATTCGGCTAAACTTTTGTATCCCATGCCTCAAAGATAAAAGAATTTGATGATGTGAGAATGTGATGATTTGATAATGACGTAAATCATAAAAAAGCCACAGATGCACAAATTAAATTTTAGATCTGTGCACTGTGGCTTCAAGAAAATCAGCTAATCATCACATTAACCAATTATAAAATTAGAATTTATTTTTTTCCTAAGAACGAACGTAACATCCAGATAGTTTTCTCTTTAAATTGCATAAAACGATTAACCATATCGTTAGAGCCATCATCCCCAGCTTTGTCTGTAGCCTCTAACAAATCACGTTCTAATTCTATTAACTTTGTCATATCTTCAAGCACAGCCTCTACCATTGCAGTATCTGCTAAGCCAATTGTGTCAATTTCTTTGATAGTAGATTCTTTGATATAATCTGCAAAACGACTATGAGGCGCTTTTCCTAACGTAAGTACACGTTCTGCAATTTCGTCGATAGTTAACTGAGCGTTGGTATAAAGTTCTTCAAACTTTAAATGAAGTGTAAAAAAGTTTTGTCCTTTAATATTCCAATGACAGCCTCTTAATTTTTGGTAGTGAATGTGATAATTTGCTAAATATTCGTTCAACATATCAACCACTGGTTTTACTTGCTTTTCGCTTAAATTTATTTCTTTTGCTGACATAATTTTATGTTTTTGATTGTTCAAATTAACAAAACTAGTTTAAATTAGTTTGAAGCTAATTGTGATTAAGTACAATAGAAGAATAAATGTTACCGTTTAATTACATTGTTAGCTATACTATATATTATTCGTATAATTGTACCTCCAAAAATTCAGGAATTTAGATGTTAAAAAGATATATTTTAATCACCGCTCTTTTTGGTTCGGCGACGGCCTATGCCAATACCCCACTAGATTCTATCGGGGTAGAAAATAATAACGGGAAAAAACTCATCCTCCATAAAGTAGACCCTAAAGAAAGTTACTACTCTATATCAAGAAGATACAATGTAAATGCAAAAGACTTACAAACCTATAATAATAACGCAAGCTTACAAATAGGCTCTATTGTTAAGGTGCCTACCGAAATTCCTTTCAAAGATAAACCTATCGGAAATTCTCCAAGCATTAGCGCTACTAATTTCTTTGATTACACTGTTGCGACCAAAGATAATTTGAATTTAATAGCTGAAAAGTTTGCGACTACTACGGCAGATATCAAGAAATTAAATAATTTAAATAGCAGTAATCTTCAGGTTGGGCAGGTTTTAAGAATTCCTTTTACAAAAGCAGATGGAGCTAATCCTAAAACTGCTAATCAGAAGCCTAATAATACAACTCCAGTACAAACTGTTTCGACACCAATAGCAACTTCTACGCCTAACGCAGTAACGGAACATACAGTTAAACCTAAAGAATACTTAGGTGTAATTGCCAAACAGTACGGCGTTACTGTAGAAGAGTTGAAGGAATTAAACGGTTTAAGTTCAAACAACTTGAGTATTGGTCAGACCTTAAAAATCCCTGTTAAAGGAGAACAAGCACCGAGTAATGTTACTACTACTACTACGCCAACAACAAGTAAACCAGTAGAGACAAAGGCAATACCTATTACCACACCTCCTACACCTTCAATTGCAAAAACATATCCTTCTTTTGAGCACGTAGTAGCCGCTGGCGAAACTATTTATGCTATTGCTCAGAAATATCAGCTAACAACCTATCAATTGAAGAACTTCAACAATTTAACTTCAAACGAATTAACTGTCGGTCAGAAATTAATCATTAAGGGAGAAAAACCTGCTGCTGTTATTCCTGCTGCTAGCAACAATGATGACGAACCTTCGGAAAGCCCAGAGACGTTAAAAAACCCAAATCTGAAAAGACCTGCAGCAGTATACGGTTTAAATAAAATTGAGGAAAAAGGAACTGGAGTTTGGATCAGTGATCCTGATTTAGATCCAAATAAAATGTTGATTCTACATCGTACTGCTCCTGTGGGCACAATTATACAAATTACCAACCCTATGACTAATCGCTCTACATTTGCGAAAGTAGTTGGTAAGTTTACTGAAAACGAAACTACAAAGGACGTGATCATTGTAATGACTAAAGCAGTTGCTGATGCCGTTGGTGCATTAGACAAACGCTTTTTCTGTAATTTAATCTACGGACCAAAAGATAATGAAAAATAATAAGCCCGTAATTATCGGTATCGCTGGAGGAAGTGGCTCTGGCAAAACCTTCTTTTTGCACAGTTTTCTTCATCATTTCAAAACAGATGAAGTAACCTTGGTATCACAAGATGATTATTATATTCCTGCTGGAGAAATGACACAGGAAGAAAATAAGCTATACAACTTTGACCTGCCAAGCACTATTGATGACCAACAGTTTTTATTGGACATCAAGAAATTAATTAATGGAGAAACCGTTTACAAAAAGGAATACAACTTTAATAACCCTCTAGCGGTAACTAAGATTTTAGAGATCCACCCTGCTCCCATTATCATTGTGGAAGGACTTTTCATTCTTCATTTCGAAGAAATCCACAAACTGATTGATTATAAAATTTTTATAGAGGCCGATGAAAATATCGCTCTTGAGAGAAGAATACAAAGAGATGGTATTGAACGTGGTTACCCAGAAGACGATGTACTATACAAATGGCATAATCATGTAATGCCAGCTTATAAACAATATCTTTTGCCTTATAAAGAAACCTGTCAGCATTTAGTATACAACAATTCTAACGAAGCAGATGACATTATTCGTATTACGGAACAAATGTCTGCAGAATTTAAAAATGACTACTGTAAAAGCTAAAATATCAGTATAAATATTAGAAAAGCGCTCCTAAAAGGGGCGCTTTTTCTTTTATAGAACTTTTATTTCATCGATAAATTTATTTCAAAATGTTATTATTAAGCTTTTAATTTGTTTTATTTTTTTAAAAATCGTTTATTTGACAGTCTAAATATTAGATTTAGTAGTCGAAAATGAACCAAGAACCGATCAATAGCAAAGAAAAAACTACAACGCTGTTTAAGTATTGGCAAACTAGAACCATCATAGTCACTATGATTGGCTATGCCTTATTCTATTTTGTCCGTAAAAACTTCTCTTTTGCTATTCCGGGGCTAACCGCCGAATTTGGAATTACAAAAACAAGTTTCGGAATTATTATGACCTTGGTTACCATTGTTTATGGAGTTTCAAGGTTTCTTAATGGGGTATTGGCAGACAGAATAAATGCTCGTTACCATATGTCTATCGGCTTGTTTCTCTGTGCGGCAGCTAACTTTGCATTTGGTTGGGGAACAGATTTAAGCGCTTTATTTACTGGAGAAACTGGCGGCCCCATGTTTACCAATACAATGGTGCTCATATTTGGTATAATACTGATTGTCAATAACCTTATTCAAGGGAGTGGGTTTCCACCCGTAGCTCGTTTGCTCACCCATTGGATTCCTCAAAATGAATTGGCTACAAAAATGTCGGTTTGGAATACGTCACATTCTATCGGCGCTGCCTTGGTTGCTATTCTCGCGGGCTACATTATGGGTTCTATGGGCACTAATATGAGCAATAATCCCGAAATAGTTGCTTCTATTGCAGCCAATCTCAATGTAGATATGGCAGATACGGAGAAAATGCAAAGTGTAATTGAATCTGCTTCTCATTATGGAGCATGGAAATGGTGCTTTTGGATACCAGCAGCAATTGCTTTAGTTGGTTCTTTAGGACTATTTATTGGATTGAGAGATACACCTTCTTCTGTTGGGCTACCAGAACTTCATAAAACACACAAAAAGGGCAAAGATTCATCTGCAGAGTTTAAAGCGTTTGTTAGCAAACACGTATATCGCAATAAATGGATTTGGATATTGGGCATTGCTAATTTCTTCGTTTATGTAGTGCGTTTTGCTGTGTTGGATTGGGGACCAACTTTCCTAAAAGAAGCACATGGAATGACTTTAAGCAATGCTGGTTGGACAGTCGCTGTATTCGAGATTTTCGGAATTTTGGGAATGCTGGCAGCTGGCTGGGTAACGGATAAATATTTGGCTGGTAAAGCACACCGCACTTCTCTTTATTGCATGATAGGTGTAGCGGTATTTATGACGATTTTTTTATACCTACCAAATGAAAGTCCCCAATGGGTGATGATTATAGTTTTAGCAATGTGTGGCTTCTTTATTTATGGTCCGCAAGCACTTATAGGTATCGCAGCAGCAAACCAAGCCACTAACCGTGCTGCTGCTACAGCAAATGGTTTAACAGGATTATTTGGCTATGCTAGCGGGCTGGTTTCTGGGGTTGGGGTTGGATACATGGTCGATGCACTCAGCAAAACTCAACCTGGAAAAGCTTGGGACTATGTTTTCATGATGATGATTGGAATGGCCATACTTTGTGTATTCATTTTTGCTCTAATGTGGAAAGCTAAGGCGCACGGATATGATGAATTAGAAACAAAAGTAGATTAATAAGAATGACAGTTACTCAAGATATTAAAGAACAATTAAAACATATTAAACATTTTGCCTTGGATATGGATGGCACCATTTACAACGGCAGTACACTATTTCCATTTACTAACGATTTTTTAAAGCAATTAAAGTCTCAAGGTATTGGGTATTCTTTCTTAACTAATAATCCATCTAAAAGTATTACCGATTACCTCAAACATTTAGATAAAATGGGTATTACCGCAACTAAAGAAGAAATGTATACTTCTGCAGTGGCAACAATTAATTATATTAAAAATTACCATCCATCCGTTAAGCGTTTATTCATTTTGGGCACACCAAGTATGATTAAAGAATTTGAAGATGCTGGTTTTATTTCTACAGCCGATAACGCAGAAGACAGGCCTGATGCACTCGTTATAGGTTTCGACACTTCATTAATCTATTCTAGGCTTTGTAGGGCGGCTTACTGGGCTAGTCAGCAATTGCCTTATTTTGCTACTAATCCAGATTGGGTATGCCCTACAGACCAACCTAATATCTTGGTGGATTGTGGTTCTATCTGCGCCTGTATTGAAGGTGCAACCAAAAGAAAACCAGATATTGTAATCGGGAAGCCTGATCCACAAATGCTAGATGGAATAATTCAGAAATATGGCCTTAAACCTAACGAAATTGCCATGGTTGGCGATAGGATTTACACCGATGTACAAATGGCAAAAAATGCCGGTGCATTAGGAGTTTTAGTTTTATCAGGCGAAGCTACGGTTACAGACGTACACGAATCTACCGTAAAACCAGATATCGTAGCTAGAGACTTAGCAGAGTTGCAAGAGCTTATTCAAAAGGCACACGCTTAAAATCAATTACTTTTATTAATCGTTGGTACTTTTAATATGTAACCGATTTTTTAAAAAAAAGCCTGTATACATTAGGTTACGAAGAAAAGAAATTAATTAATGGTTGTGGAAATGGCATCAGTTGTTCAAATGGAGAACATCAGGCAAACAGAAGAACTGAAATTAAGGTATTGAATTACTAAAATAGATTGCAATAAAAAAGTCCCGAATTGATTCGGGACTTTTTTATTAGACATATGATTGAATAATTAAGCTCTTCTTACTTTCACCGCTTGTGGTCCTTTTTTGCCTTCAGCTACTTCAAATTCCACATCATCATTTTCCTTAATTCCATTAATGCCGCCTTCTACATCTTTAAAATGTACAAAGATCTCTTTGCCAGCGTCATGAGAGATGAACCCATAACCTTTCTCGGCGTTAAACCATTTTACTTTTCCGGTACTCATTTAGTTCTATAATTTTAATTTTTAATTGCTAATTAAAGTAAATTTAATGAATTATAATTAACAATCAATAGTTTATACATTATTTATTCGGCTGAGGAGTAGTTCTCAAATATGGTTTGATAACCTTGTGTCCTTTAGGAAATTTACTAGGAATATCTTCCGTTTTAATGCTATTTACCACAATTACGTCCTCACCATCTTGCCAATCTGCAGGCGTAGCTACACTATAATTAGCTGTAAGCTGCAGCGAATCGATTACCCTTAAAACTTCATTAAAGTTTCTACCTGTAGAAGCTGGGTAGGTAATGATTAATTTTACTTTTTTGTCGGGACCTATCACAAATAAAGAACGAACGGTTAAAGTTTCAGAAGCATTAGGATGAATCATATCATACAAATTAGCAACTGTTTTATCCGAATCTGCAATGATAGGAAAATCAACTTCTGTGTTCTGCGTTTCATTTATGTCTTTAATCCAACCTAAATGTGACTCTACAGGATCTACACTTAACGCCAAAACTTTGACATTTCTTTGATCAAATTCGCCCTTTAAAGCAGCTGTTCTACCTAATTCTGTAGTACAAACTGGCGTATAATCTGCTGGATGCGAAAATAAAACACCCCAACTATCGCCTAAATATTCATAAAAGTCTATCTCACCTATAGACGTTGTAGCTTTAAAATTTGGAGCAATATCCCCTATTCTGATACTCATAGTGTTATTCTTTAAAATGAAAATTGATTAATTATTTTTACAATTTACAAAATCAACCTGATTTTGGCAATGTTTCAACTACCTGATTAACCGAACAAACCGCTTTGCTGTGCTAAAAAATTAATACGCGGTAGTTTACTCCCCAGTTTTTTGTTAAATTTTTCGATAGTATAATCTGCAATAATTGGTGTGTCGCTTTCATCGTGTTGGTGTAAAAAGAAATAGATTTCTTCCAGTCCTTTATCTAACCACTGATCCAATCTTTCTACCCAATCATCTACTCTTTTTTTATCAGAACTTTCTAGAAACTTACCACCGTTACCCACAAAACGGATAAACGCCTTTGGAGTAGGTAATTCCATGTGTACACAATCTCTTCTTCCGCTGGCATCTGTAATAGCTGCACCAATTTTTAAATCGGCTAACAATGAAAATAACGCCTTTCTATCATCTGGATTAGCAAACCAATCTTGGTGACGAACTTCCAAAAACAAGTTGAAATCACGGGGTAGAGCTTCTAAATATTGCTGTAAAACTGGTAGATTCTTAGGGCCAAAATTATCTCCCAACTGCAAAAAACAGGGACCTAACTTATCTCCAAAGGCACTGATAGACTTTAAATACAAATCTGTTTCTGCCTGTGCGTTGTTCAATCTTTTAATATGTGTAATGGCTCTGGAGAATTTGGGACAGAACAAGAAATCTTCTCGTTGATCAGCCATTTCCTTCCATTTAATGATTTGCTCTTCTTTAGGAATTCCGTAGAAAACTGCGTTCAACTCAATAGAATTGAAATGCTTCACATATTCACCTAAAAAATCTTTCTCTTTAGTTTTTGCAGGATAAATTAAGTTTACCCATTCTTTTCTTCCCCATTTGGCGCAACCAACAAAAAATTTCGGGTGATTAACTTTCTTACCTTTTAAAGTAAGTTCAGTTTGTGTGCCATCTGGTGGCAATGTAAAATCGATATTTTTTATTTCGTTCGTTTCAACTCTTCCAAATTCCATTGTTAAATATAGTTAGTTAGCCACAGATGCACGGATATTTATTAATAATACGATTATCTTCAACACAAATCTTAAGCAAATCGATTCGTGCATCTGTGGCCAAGTAGACATAACAACAAAAACCCCGAATACAACTAAATGTTTTCGGGGTTTTTATTTATATCGTGATAAAAACTAGTTGTTATTGTAAACTTTGATCATGAATACATAATCCTGCATTTTCTCTACTTGCTTATTACGTTTTAAGCCTTTTAACACACTCTTTTTACCATACGCGACTCTTCTGCTCAACGAGTCTTGCGGAATAGCATTTAAGGCCTCTATAATGTATTTTGATTTTACAGCGAAAGTTGCCCCATCAGTTTTATTTTCTTTACCATTAATGATACCTACAATATTACCACTATTATCTAACAAAGGTCCACCGCTGTTACCTGGATTTACAGGGATAGCCACTTGATAGGCTAAAGTATCGCCATTGATACCATTTTTTGAACTTACATATCCATCACCCAAAACGATATCATCTTTAGGAAAACCTAAGGTAAATACTGCCTCGCCTAAACTAGAAGCTCCTTTTTTAATAGTATAAGGTAACGATGGTAAATTCTCAAAAGTTTTATCGTTGATTTTTAAGATAGCAATATCATTTACAGGATCGGTATAAATAGACTGTACTCTATAAGATCCTTTACCATTTTGTACGTGAATAGAATCTGCACCACGAACAACGTGATAATTGGTTACAATATAGCCGTTGCCAGAAATTGCGAATCCTGAACCACCAAAACGAGGTCTACTTCCACTATTACTTGTCTTGCTATCTGTTTTAATAGATTTTATATCTCTGATCAAACCGCTTTGGGAGCGTTTGATTTGCGCCATATCTTGGCTCATCGCCTCAAAAGTACCAGCTTGTTTATTATTGTTTTGTATAGAATAAAGAGAGATCATAGCTAGCAAGATAAACGAAGCGGCAATGGCCACTGCAGATCTGCTATTCCTCCACAATCTCACCAATTTAGAAGGGTGAGGTTTTAATTCCTCCGTTAATGAAGCCACATCAATATGAGCATGTGCTGCATCCATTTGTTCCTTTAGCTTAACGATGTTCGCATACTGCGCCATAGATTCTAAAAAAACCTTATGAGCAACAACCTTATGATCTACCATTTGATCGTTGTTACGCAATTGTTCAAACGCAACAAGTTCCTCTGGGGTTAACTTGCCATTTAGGTAATCTTCAATAATAGCCTCTAATTCTAAGTCTTGTCTCATCTCTATGATTGAAAAAATAATTTCTTTAAACGTTGCAAACACTTGTATTTCTGTGTTTTTGCATTATCAGCATTGGTATAACCAAACTTTTCACAAATGTCCTGCATCGATTGGTTGTTGATATAAAAATCTTCAATTATCGTTTTGCAAGGCTCGCCCAACCCCTCCAATGCCTCTTTCATCTTATCAAACTGCATGTCCTTTTGTTCATGCTGTTCCATATCTTCTTCAACAATCAATACATCCTCAAAATCGGCTATATTGCTTGTTTTTTTACTGTGTTGGGCTAGTTTCTTCAGCCAAATCCTTCTACTTACCGAATAAATATAAGTTTTTAGCTTACTGCTTAACTCAAAGCTTCCACTTTTTATCTTGTTATAAAGAACAATAATGGCTTCCTGATAAACATCTTTCGCATCGTCTTCATCGCCATTGTTATTTAAAATAAACTGTAGCACCATTGGAAAATAGGCCACATACAATTTATTTAATGCATCTACCGAGTTATTGAGTATCCCTAAAACAACCTCTCTATCTGTTGGTAACGAACTGTTAATCTTTATACTCACTTATTAATACAATTAAATTCAAATGGTAACCCAATAATAATCAAAAAAATAAAAGACCTACATTAATACGCAGCATCTATGTTTTTGAAAAGCAAATGTACTACTACTTATTTAAGTATAGTCCCGCTTTTTGCTTCAATCTTTTTGTTTGGTTTTTCTGTCATTCCGAGGAACGAGGAATCTATTTCTATCTACTTGTAACTAACAGATCCTTCACTCGCGTTCAGGATGACAAGTAAAAAACAAAAAGTATATCGCTACAATCGGGTTTATGTACACCAGCCTATGCTATGTACACAGGTTTAATACTCAAAGCCGAAAATAGTAACCCTCAAATTGCGTATAAATTATAGTCGAAAAATATTTTATTTTTTTTCTGAAACATCGGGTTACCTTTTTACCTTTGCGGCATTAATAGTGAAATTAATTAATTATTTAATCAGAAAATTAAAATGAAACCTTCCGATAAATCGGAAAGCTTCATCGCAATTAAAAACAAATTAAAAACATGAAAAACTTATTCAAATTTGGCTTTTTAGCTTTAGCGTTATCTTTAACTGTAGTTGCTTGTTCATCTGAGAAAACAGCAGAAGGTACTGATACTGTAGGTACTGACACTACTATCACTGCTGATACTACTGTTGTTGATACAGTTGTTAAAACTGATACTACTGTTGTTGATTCAACTGTAAAACACTAGTCAAATAGTAAAGCATAAAAAAAGCCCCGATAGAATCGGGGCTTTTTTTATGGATAAAATTATTCGTTATGTTTAAAGCTATTGTTTGATCTGACTCAGCTTATATATAGAGACAATGTAAATAGCATTACCATGTTTTTCAATTAGTTTCTCTTCTTTAAAATCAGCTAACATACGACTTACAGTTTCACTTGCTGTACCTACAAAAGCGGCTAAATCATCTCTAGAAATCTTTAAAGTGCAATTATCTTCTTCAGGTTTAGCAAATTTCCTAGCCAATTGAACCAAAGCTTCGGCCACTCTTTTTCTTACAGAGAAATAAGCCAACTTTAACATCTGATCTTCCTTAAAACGAATATTTCCCGATAGCAACTCTATAAACGCCGTAGCCATTTCTTGTTGATTAAATAACGCATCCATAAAATCAGCTTTTGGGATAAGTATCAATTCCGTATCTACCAAAGTAGCGGCATTATCTGCGTAGGTCACTCCACAACACAAACTCTCGTAACCAAAAAACTCACCATCTTTAAAAATATTCGAAGACAATTCTCTTCCATCTTTAAAGCGTTTATAGGTTTTCACCTGTCCGCTTTTGATATAATACAGATAGTTTGGCTCATCATTTTCTACATAAATCACCTGCTTATTGGCATAGCTTCTGCTTTTTCCTTTTTGCTTTAACTCCGCAAAAATGGTCTCTAAGTCTTTAGGTGCCGCTTTAAAACCTACTGTCTGACTTTTCTTCTTCAATCTGCTTTCAATAGCGTTAAATAGCTCCAAATCATCGAACGGCTTAGTCAAGTAATCATCGGCTCCCATTTCCATTCCTTTTCGCATGTCTGCTCTTTCGGCCTTTGCTGTCATGAAAATAAAAGGAATATTGGCCAATTTGGGGTTCTTACTCAACAAATAAAGTACGCCATAACCATCTAGCTCAGGCATCATGATATCACACAAAATAATATCTGGTGATGAACTTAAGGCAAGCTCCACGCCAAGTTTTCCATTTTTTGCAGAAACAGCTTGATAACCTGCCAATTCTAAAACTTCAACCGTACCTTCTCTAATATCATCGTTATCTTCAATTACTAAAACTTTTTTCATTACGTTCTCTGCTTTACTGTTCGTTAAAATTAAAATGTAAGGTAAACGTGGTGCCTTTATTTTGTTCTGTTTGACAGGTAACCGTACCGTTCATTAAACCGACATATCGTTTTACAATGTTCAATCCCAATCCAGTACCTGGAATATCTCCAGTATTATGCGCTCTAAAAAATGGTTCAAACAGATTTACCTTGTCCAATTCTGGAATACCAATTCCATTATCTTTCACCTCTACTACTAATTCATTCTCTTTGAGTTTGGTATTGAACTGAATCATCGTGTTTTCTCCAGAATACTTAATGGCGTTAGAAATTAAATTGATGATACAATTCTTCAACAAGTTATTGTCTAAAAATACTTGTGCACTAGTTCCTGTATGTTCATACACAATCAACTGGTTTTGCTTACTGATCAACTGCATTTCTTCTGCAATTTCTTCTGCAAAAGCTATTACATTAAACCAATTGGCATTCGGTTCCACCTTACCTGCTTCTAGTTTTTCTAGTGATAGAAAATCATTTAGTATCGTAGTCAAATTGTTAATTGCATTTTTGATTTTCATCGTATGCTTCTCCACATTTGCTACGTCACTTTTAGTACTATATTTATCTATTAATGATGCGGATAATTGAATAGAGCTTAAAGGTGTTCTAAATTCGTGAGAAGCCATTGATACAAATCTAGTTTTCAACTGGTTAAGCTCCTTCTCCTTTTCAAACAATGCACTTACATGTTCTTTGGCCGTTTCTAGTTCGTTTATAGATCTGATCAGGTCTTGTGTGCGTTCCTTAATCTTAAGTTCCAGTTCTTCGGTATAACTTTTAATCTTAAGTTCATCCTCTTTCTGCCTACTCAAGTCATGAATAAAACCAGTAAAAATCCTTCTATCAGAAAACTTTACTTCACTTACGCCTAGTCTAAATGGAAAACGAGAACCATCTTTACGTTGCCCTACCACTTCTCTACCAATACCAATAATGTGCGCATGCCCACTATGACGATAATTTGCGATATATTGGTCATGCCTTTCCTTGTCGGGTTGTGGCATTAAAACCGACACATTTTTACCTACAAGTTCCTCACGGTCAAAACCAAAAAGCGTAAGCGCTGACGGATTAATATGTTCAATTATCCCAAATTCGTCGATGGTAATAATTCCATCAATTGCGTTCTCTATAATCGCATTCAACAATTTCGCTCTTTCCATTTTAGTATCGGCTGTTTATCTGCCAAGATAGGTATTTTTAAGCCAGCCTAGTAGTCTAAATTATTTAAATATTGGTATTTGAAAGCCTATTTTCAGACACAAGCAACTCACTTAAAACATTTGGATTTGACAGCTCATTAAACAATTCCTTATAGTAGGAAATTCCTTTTTCTAGCTGACTTTTAAAGCTATCCAAATGCTTCTTTTTCTTATCATTAATGTTTTTGAAATAAAGCTGCGCTTCAGTTTGTAGGTAATCGATATACAGATTCAACTCGTTCACAAAAACATGCGGACGCTGCACCTTATCCAACAAGTTTATACTTCCATAGATATGCTTTACCATTTCATCCAAAGAATATACTTTATTAAAGAAAGCAAGGTTTGGCCCAGGACAAATTGCCACTGCTTTACTTTCTTTTGACTTTAACAGATTAGTTTTAATGTAGGTTGATGTACACAAACCTTCGCATAAACATACTTTTTCGGTAATCCTATCAAATGCTTGTTGATACACCTCTGGCGCCAACTCTTGGTTATCTAACTGCTTTATTTTTAACTTCTGATATTTGCTAGAAGCAGTGCAAATTGGCTCTTTAGTGAATTCAGTATTACTGCATAAATATTTCTTGGTGCATGGGCTTCCTGGTTTTCCAGCCGCTATTCTATCTAATCTTTGTTGCTCTGCGCTGCTGTATTTAAAATTATTGAACAACACGCCAAGCGGAGATGAATTGCTTAAGTAATAATCTTCCTGCTTTGCAACAGCTAATTGCTGTAGTGTTTGCTCGTCTACATTGGTTACCTCTGGCACTAATAAAAATGGACTTCCCCAGCCTGTAGCATCCAAATTGTAGTATTTAAGTAGGAATTCGTTTTCTTGCGCAGTGCCAATACCACCTTGTACGGTAATCTTTTGCTGAGGTAATTCACCCACATTAATCTCCTTTTGGGCTAAAGTTTTGCGGTACAAATCTTCCAATTCATTGCGCATCGAAGTTCGACTCTGTTTGAAATCTTCCAAGATTGGACCTAATAAAAAACCATCTGTAGCAAAGGCATGCCCACCACAATTTAAACCAGATTCTATCCTAAATTCAGATACCCAAAGTCCCTTTTTCGCCAAAAACTTCGCCTGTATCAATGCAGACCTAAAGTCACTTACTTTCAAAATGATACGTTTATTGAACTCACCTTGTTGATTAGGTACAAACTGTTCGAATTTTTCGATGTAGCTATATAATCTCGGGTTCATTCCGGCAGAAAGCACTACCGATGCATTTAGCTTACTTTGAGCAAAAGCCCTGAATGCAGCTAAGGCATCTGTATTTTCATCGCCTAAGTATTCACCATCTTTAGCGAAGTTCATTTTATCTACCTTGGCCATAATGTTTACATCGATGTTGCCTTTTTTCATTCGCTGACGCAAACGGTCTTGAAAGATTTTTTTCCTCGCTCCTTCTGGATATTCCATCATTAGCTCATAACCGTGTTTAATTACAGAACCTTCGGGCAGTAATTCGAAATAGCGGCAGATGTCACTTCCGGCAATAAAATCCTGCTTCTTCAGTCCTTCAAACTGAATATCTACCAAATCTTGTAATAAATTCAGATAAGCAGCGATTCTCTTCGTCCTAAAATCTTCCTCCTTTTTATCAATTGGCTGATATGATAACTGATTTAATTGAGAATGATATTTCCTCATCCGCTCTGTTAACTCATCATCCACGATGGAAACTACAGAAGAAATACCGTAGCGTGCTACTTTTAAAGGAGTATCTATAGAAAAACCTAAACCTAAAACTGGAATATGAAATTGATGAACCATATTTTTAAATGAGAAATGTGTTTTTTTTCCAAAATTATTGAGGAAACTCACTTTTTAGGAGGCTAGCGGTCACTTTTAAAAATGATTAAAATCATTTTTAAGTGGTCAGGGATCAGGTGTCAGTATTGGTTCATTAGTTCACTTGTTCATTGGCTCATTGGTTATTGGTTCATTAGTTTGTTCATTGGCTCATTGGTTATTGGTTATTTAAATTTGGTCATTTGTGAATTTTAACTGATACCTAATCCCTGATACCTGACCACTGCTCAGCAAAATCAATTCTATGTTAACAACAATACTTAACATTAACAAAATGATAATATACACTTAACGGTGTAATGCTCTAGTTTTGCAAAAAAGCTTAATCCATGAAGAAAGACAAACAGAGAGCACAACAAAAAGCTCAGCTGAAAGCCAACCGTAAAAATGCCGAGAAAGCAGTGAAAGCTGCATTAGTTGCTGAATTAACTACTTTAATCAGCACATTTGCCGAGCCCAATAAAAAGCTTAAAAAATTAGTAGAAAAAGCGGCAACTGCATTTTCTAAAGAAATCGATAAAACTGCAAAATCTGTAGTAGTAACTGAAACTCCTGCTGTAAAAACAGAGGAAACTACACCAGTTGCAGAAGAAAAGAAAGCGACTAAATCTCGTACGGTAAAGAAGACAGAAAAAGACGCAACAAAATAGTTGCAATATTTTCAATCCATATAAACAGCTGTAGTTATGTATTTTATGCAACTACAGCTATTCTTTTTTGGTCATTACAGACTATCAATTTAAATTCTTTTTCTTTTTACAGTTAAATAATTGCAACTTTGTATCATTAATGAAAACAAGAAGAACATATCAACACCGAACTGCGAAGGCTTTTGCTGGCGCTTTATTGGCGATATTGTTTTTAGCAATTCCATTAATCCAAACGCTTCACTCACATCATGCAGGTGAAGATTTCGTAAATACGACTACAGAAAAATCTATTTCTAGCGCAGCAGAAAAGTGTTTGATTTGTGATTACACTGCCGAAATTAAAGGCAAACAAATCTTAATGGCGCATCCGCCGACAATCAACATTCCAACTAATGTTTGCGCTACGTTAAATACCTTCGTTTACACGAGGATTTACAAATTCACCCTTCAAAACTTTAGTAATAAGGGACCTCCTAGCCTTTTTAGCTAATTTTCAGTTAACGGTTTGCCTATGCAATTAGCAGGGCATAATCCGTAAATCCACTTATTTTTTTATCCGAAAGCCGTTTAGGCATTCTATTTATCTCTTGTTTTTGATAAACTTTTCTTGTTGAAGTCTTTATTGACTTTAATAGTTGATTTCTGAACTGTATAGAGCTTATTCTAACTTATCCTAAAATAATCTGGACTAGTTTCGAGGAATACAATCTAACGTAAGTTGTACGAAACCGAAAGGTAACATCAAATGCAAAACCAGTAATTTCTACATGAAGAAATGGTACGCATTATTTTTTAGCTGCTTTTTGGCAAGCTACGTTTTGGCGCAAAACACTGAAGTTTCGGTGTACGTAAGTAATGGCCAACAATCTGCAATTGCAGCTGCTGAGGTGACTTTAAATACCTCATCTGTACTGACGGATGCCTCTGGGACAGCCATCTTAAAAGACATCCCTCTGGGAAGTTACGTACTTGTTGTGAAAGCAAAAGGCTACGCAGGTTATGAAAAACGTGTACAAATTAATGTAAACAGCAACCATATACACGTAAAACTGAAACCAGAAGTTACAGAATTAAAAACTGTTGAAATCAGTAGTAATGCGCAAAACCTAAGAAAAAATAGTGAAGCAAGAAGTATCGAAATTGTGGACCAAACTTTCATTCAGCGCCATTTGGGTGGTAGTTTGATGACTTCATTAGACAGGCTACCGGGTATCAGTAATATTGGAATCGGCTCTGGACAATCGAAACCTCTGATTCGTGGGTTGGGCTTTAACCGAGTAGTGGTTATCGATAAAGGAATTAAGCATGAAGGACAGCAATGGGGTGCGGACCACGGATTAGAAATAGACCAATTCGCAACTGGAGAAATCGAAATCCTTAAAGGGCCATCTTCTTTTATTTATGGCTCTGATGCGATTGGCGGCGCCATTAATCTAAAACCTGTAAACATACCATTAAATCAAGGATTGGGTGGCAGTGTAAACCTTATTGGCAAAACCAACAACTTGCATTACGGTTCTTCAGTTAATCTTTATGGCAGCAACAAAAAATGGTTTTTCGATGGTAGGGCTACCTATCAAAATTATGCTGATTACCGAGTGACAACTGATAAAGTTTATATATATGATTATGAAGCTAAGCTAAAAAACAATAGGTTAAGAAACACCGCAGGCAGAGAAACTAGTCTACATTTTAATATGGGTTATGTAGGTAAAGCTTTCAAAACATCATTTTATGTAAGCAATAGCTACGCAAAAACTGGTTTTTTCGCCAACGCACACGGTTTAGAACCACAAAATGTGGATGAAGAAATGCATGATGCTTCTGATCGAGATATTCAATTACCATATCAGACCGTTAACCATTTTAAAGTAATTAGCCGTACGGAGTTTAAGCACGAAAACAGCAAAACAGAAGTAGAATTAGGTTTTCAGCGAAATTTTAGACAGGAGTACAACCGTTATACCAATCACGGTTTTATGCCTCCAGTTTACCCATCGCAAATGTCTATTCCCATTAACCTAGAGAGAGAATATGATAAATCAGTTTACTCTGGAAACCTTAAGCACAGCTTTGCACTCAACAAACATCAATTACAAATTGGAGCGAATGTGGATTATCAGGACAACAGCATTAGCGGATGGAGCTTTCTGATTCCCGGATTTCAGCAGTTTAATACAGGATTGTTTGTTTATGACAAATTGGTTATCAATAACTCGCTGATTCTGCACGGGGCATTACGCTATGACTACGGACATACTCAATTTGAAAGATATGATGATTGGTTCTTGTCACAAATAGTAGATGGAAACACCACGATTTACAAAAAATTGAACAGGGCAAAAAGGTTTGGAAGAGATTTTAACAGTTTTGTATGGTCGGCGGGTGTAAACTACAATCCTAGCAAGTTCAACTTTAAAGCAAACGTTGGGAAAAGCTTTAGGATGCCAATTGCGAAAGAATTAGCCGCTAATGGTGTAAACTATCATTATTTCAGTTACGAAAAAGGTAATGAAAACCTAAGTCCAGAGGTAGCTTATCAAGCTGATTTTGGTTTTGGCTGGACGGAAAAGAGATGGTCAATAGAATTTAGTCCGTTCTACAACTATTTCCCAAATTACATTTACCTCAACCCTACACCTTATCATGATCGAGCTTACGGCGCTGGCAATCAAATATTTGAATACCAACAAAGTAGCGTGATGCGTTACGGAGCAGAGCTGAAGGTAAATTATCAATTACTACCAAACTTAAGCACTGAATTTCTTGGAGAATACTTGTACAGTGAACAGCTTTCGGGAAGTAAAACAGGATTTACCTTGCCCTTCTCTCCTGCTCCATCAGCTTTGCTAAACCTTACTTGGTCGCCAAAAGTAAATGGCAAATTAAGCAACAGTTATTTTTCAGTCGATTATCGCCTTACGGCAACCCAAAACGATGTTGTTCCGCCAGAAAAACAAACGCCGGGATATCAGGTAATAAACCTACAGTTGGGCACTACACTTTCTACCAAAAAACAAGCTTTTGAACTAAGTCTACAAGTACAAAATCTATTTGATGCCCATTACCTTAATCATACTAGTTTTTACAGATTGATAGGATTGCCAGAAGCTAGTAGAAATATCATATTATCCTTAAAAATGCCTTTTAAAATTAATTAAACAACAAATTATAATGAAAAAGAACTATCTGATCATCACCTTTTTGCTCTTGGCTGGCACTTTTAGCGCATGCAAGAAAGACAATGAGGAAATTGAGATTGCCAACCCTACGTTGAGCAATGTAGAAATTGGTTATGCCAATAATAAACGTGCCATAAGAGGAAGAGATTTCCACCTTAATGCCGATGTAATTGCAGGAACCAAAATCACTACTGTTGAAGTTAAAATCTTGCAGAAAACCAATCAGAAATACACTGATAATTGGAAACTGGAGCTTACATGGGAAGAATTTAGAGGCACTAAGAACACGAATGTACATAAGCATTTCACTATCCCTAAAGAAGCACCAGAAGGAACCTATGATTTCTTATTCATTGTAAACGATGAAAATGGTAGCAGGCTGGAGCTTAAAGAAGATTTTATTATCATAGACGCAGCTAATATGCCTGTAGATCCAATTGTTGACAGGGATATTTTCTCAAGAAATGAAACGATGATTTATTACATGAACACGTTTGTTGAGAACCCGCTACTTTTCAATAAAAACGATTTATTTACCGCTGGCGCACAGATTAAACAAATACAGGGAGATGGCGTACTTTATACAGCGCTAATTAAAAGGAAACTCAACTATTTTCCGGAAACCGTAAGTCAGTTAGACTTTACTAAGTGTATCATCATTTCTAAGGTAGAGCATAAAGGTCTAGGGCCAGCGTCAAGCGTATCTACGCTAAATAAAATTAATGGCGTTTGGGGAGGCAACACCATAACCATAGGGGCGGAAAAAGATGGCGTAGGCAATTCTATTTCTGGTGTTAAAGCTTGGGAGTCTGGACAGTACAACTTAGTTATTGTCTACCACAACTCTACTTACAACGTTAGCACTCATAAATCAATCCCAATTACAATCGCTTACTAGGATTATCAAATTCATCAACAATTAATTATCAAATCATTAAAAAAATGAAAAAACAATTTAAACTATCAACTTTAGCCATTATCGGTGCCGCCATGCTTTTTATTACTTCTTGTAAAAAAGATGAAGAAATTCCAGTAGTACAAGAAGGTATTGAAAGATCAGAACTTACTTTTACCGAAGTAGATGGCTATGCTCACGGAGATCACTTCCATGACCTTGCCGATAAAACTGGCGTAACTCCAATTGTAGTTAAGTTTAACAATAAAGGGGCAGCTATTTCTGGCGGTCACATGCACATAGAAGCAGATGCTGTTTATAAAATACAGCTAAAAGCTTGGGATTATACAGGTAAGGAAGTTCAAAATGATTTCATCGCTAATAAAGCAACTGCTGATAATTACAAAGCTTTTTTGGTTGGTGGTAATTTCACCTTAAACGCAAATACCACAGATGAAAGTGGCGCTATTTTCCAACCAAGAGAAACTACTTATGGCGACGGTACAGCTGTATCAGGAGCTGGCGGCATAGCTACTACTGGTGTTTTAAGCTACTTCACCGTAGGCCATGGCAATGAAGGCGCTACAAAAGAATTAAGCTTTATACTTAGAAAAGTAAATGCAGGTGTTAAAGCCACCATTACTAGAAACGACTGGAACCGTACCGATTATGCTACTGCTTTTGGCGGGCAAGATGTATTGAAGCTTAACTTCGAGGTGCACGCAGAAGAAGGTCACGTACATTAATATTTAAACCTTAAAAAGGAGATTGTTATCATGCAATCTCCTTTAATATCCCTAAACAAGACACATTAATTAAAGATAGAATGAAAAAGATTACAGCTTTATTTGCCATAACATTACTGATTTTTACTGGTTGTAAAAAAGATAACAATAACGAAATAGACACTGAATACCCCGAAATTTTAACCACAGCAAATTCATCGCCACTACAATGCGGTGTGCTTACACGTGGGCAAACTTTCACTTTTAAAGCAACTTTTAGCGATAATAAAGAACTTGGAGCGTACAGTCTAGATATCCACCATAACTTTGACCACCATAACCATAGTACAGAAGTTAATCAATGTACTTTTGACGCTAAAAAAACGCCAGTTAAACCGTTCTTACTCATACAAAACTACGATATTCCAACTGGTTCGAAACGATATGAAGCTACTGCACAAATTGTAGTGCCAGCAGACGTAGACCCTGGAGATTATCATTTTATGATTCGCTTAACGGATAAAGAAGGATGGCAAACCATCAAAGGATTAAGTATAAAAGTACAATAAATGAGAACAGCTAAACTATTGATTGTACTCATGGGCTTCACATTTATGAGTACTGGATGTAGGCATGATCATCATGATCATGAATCAAAGTCATCCAAAACCGAGAAATCAAATGATTCTCTAGAAATAGATAAAGAGGCGAAAAAGAATCATCGTCATTAAAAATAATAGTTTGTTTAGGTTAGTAGCAATTGCCTCCCGATGGATATCGGGAGGTTTGCTCATTTAAATTCAATACTAATATTTTTTTATCTAACTGATTAACTTACTACTTTCGTTATCCAAGTAAAGAACTGCATTAGAATGATTTCTTAATATTGTTGCCGGATTTTCTGTACTAACTTCGCTATTTAGCGTGTGTTTTACTGCTGCTGCTTTGGTGGGTCCCGGTACAACGCAGTTAATATACGCAGCACTAACTAAAGCAGGAATAGTTAGGGTTAATGCTTTTGTTGGGACTTCTTCCAAAGTAGCGAAACAGCCATCATTTACTTGTTGCTGTCTACAAACCTCATCCAGTTCTACTACCTTAACGGTGTGTTTATCTTCAAAATCAGCTACTGGCGGATCATTAAAAGCCAGATGACCGTTCTCTCCAATTCCCATGCAAACTATATCAACCGGATGTTGCTGCAACAAGGCAGTATACCTAGTACATTCTGCAGCAATATCATCGGCATTGCCATTTAAATAATTTACTGATTTGAAATTGAACTTATCGAACAGACGATGCTTTAAGAAATTGCCAAAACCTTGCGGAGCATCTGCCGCCAAAGCGATGTACTCGTCCATGTGAAAGGCGTTGATACGGCCCCAATCTATATTTTCATAATCCAAGGCTGCCAAAAATTCATTTTGTGAGGGAGCTGCAGCGAAGACTACATTAATATAATCTTTAGTTTTTAAAAGTGCAGTTACTTCTTTAGCAAATTTTTCAGCAGCTGCTGCACCCAAGCTTTTTCTGTCTTCGTAAATCCTTACGTCTAGTTTGTTATCTATTGCTGTAATCATTATTTATATGTGTACGTTAACGACATTTTTTAAACAAATTCCAACTCTCCGAAAAAATCTTTTCTGTGAAAATCTGGTTGTTCGGCTTCAATCATATTCCAAGTTAGGAAATGAGGTTGCGGCAAACCATCGCCACATTTGTAGAAATTACCTTTGGCTTTTAAGTTATTGAACGATGTAATTTCATGTTCTATGAAAATTGCTCGAGGTATCACCAGCATAATCTCCCAATCGAACCCGCCGTTGCTGTTGATGATACTATTTGCATTAATTTTGGAAGAAAAACTCAGTTGTTTAATTACATCCACAGGCAATAGTTTTCTATCGCTCCTATCGTAACCATAACCAATTTTGGTAAAGCCCAAACAGTTAAATTCTAAATTATAATAGCCATCATTATCAAAAGCGATAAACAATTCTACGCAACTGTCATTATGAATATTGCCATTGGTTACTTCATTTGCAGCGATGTATCTTTCTGCTACTATATACTTCAACAAAATGGCATCCCCATTATGTGCCATCAAGAAATTTGCTTTGGCATCAGCCTGATAAGCTGGCCACGGATTACAGTCGATGGCAACGGCTTTTAAACCATCTATTAGTTGGCCAAGCTTGCCTATCTCCTGCACATCATCAGTCTCTAAAAAAGGTATCTTTAATCTTCTCACACTCATTATTTGTTAACCACCAAGACACAAAGAGCACAAAGCCTTATTTTTAGAGCGAACAACGTTTTAGCTCTAAATAATTTGAATATTATCCTTACTTAGTGTCCTTGGTGTCTTGGTGGTTTTCTTTAAATTTATATCTTCTCTTTACTGTACACCACATTACCTTTAACAATTGTGGTATCTATATTTATTCCCTCGTCAAAAATCACGATATCTGCATCTTTGCCGTTTACTATCTCCCCTTTCCTTTCTTGAATTTTCAAGATTTTAGCAGGAGTTGAGCTAGCCATTTTTACTGCATCAAATAAGGGCACATCCGCCAGCTTAATCATATTTCTGACTAATCTATCCGTAGTTGCTACGCTTCCCGCAAATGCAGTACGATCTGGTAACTTCGCTACTCCATCTTCGATAATCACTTCCAAGCCATCTTTTAGGCTTCCCAAAATGCTTTTTCCTTCAGGCATTCCTGCACCTCTCATAGCATCGGTAATTAAAGCTGTATGCTCAGTTCCCTTTATTTTGTAAATCAATTTAAGTAATGGAGCTGGTAAGTGAACGCCATCTACAATGATCTCTATGGTCATATCATCCAACAAGTAAGCACTCTCTATTACTCCCGCATAGCGGAAAGCATTGCGCCTAGAAACGCCAGACATACACGAGTAGAAGTGTGTAGCGTGGGTAAAACCAACTTCATAAGCTTTAATGACTTCTTCGTAAATGGCATCGGTATGGGCAATGGCAGCTAATACATTGTTCTTTTGCAAGAAGCGGCCAAACTCAATAGTTCCAGGTAATTCTGGTGCAGCACTCCATCTTTTGATATTTTTAGATGCTGCAAGAACTTCCTCATATTCTGCTGGATTTGGATTACGGATATACCTAGGATCTTGCGCTCCCTTCTGCGACATCGCAAAGTAAGGCCCTTCAATGTGAATTCCGACAAAATCGGCTCCATCGGTGTTTATGGCATCTGCTTTTTCGTAAATATCAAGCGTAGTCAACAAATCTTCTTTCTCACAACTTAAAGTAGTAGGCATTAAAGCTGTTGTTCCATACTTGGCATGTGTTTTTGCAATGGTCAAAAAAGCTTCCAAGGTATTATCCATAAAATCGTGCCCACCACCACCGTGAACATGCATATCAATAAAACCTGGAGACACATATTGACCTTTGGCATCTATCTCCTTTGCATTTTCTATGGTAATATTTTTAGCACTGACTTCTGCTATTTTTCCGTCGGCAATAATCAATGTACCATCCTTTAAAAACCCTGAAGGAGTGATGATATTGGCATTATATATTTTGGTATAGTTAGTCATTAGAAATTATCTTTTTGCTGGTCCAGCTTTTTAACGTGTGACCGTAGAAAGCATAAAAAATGAGATAAGCGTAGCATGGAATTAGTACCCAATAAGCCTCTTTAAGACTATGATTATCGGCCCAATAGCCATAAAATAACGGCATAATGGCATTACCACAAAGTCCCATAATGAGCAAAGAAGCTCCAGTTTTAATAAACCTACCCAGATTGTCTAATGCCAAAGGCCAAACACCAGCCCAAATCATGGAATTGGCAAAACCTAATAAGACGATAAACCATACGGAAATATCAGTATCATGACCAAACAATGTAATTCTACCAGAAAACAATAGAATACAGCAGCTTAAAAGCAGGCCTAAAAGCGTACAAACTTTTAATGCTGTCTTTTGGGAAATCAGTTTTGGGATAAAGGTAATTCCCAATAGGTAACCTACAATAGTTGCCGTTAAAGTATAGGATGGAAATGATTTTGCTTCCATAAAATCCATACCGTGATGTGTAGCATAATTTACGATACTATCTACAGCAATTACCTGTGAGCCTACGTGAAAGAAAATGGCGATAGCCCCCAATACCAAGTGAGGGAAATCTAGGATGCTATTTTTGCCAGCATTTGCACTAGAAACCTCTTCCGATTCACTATCAGTGTCTATTTCTGGCAATGGCGAATATCTTACAAAGAAACCAAGAATTAGCAACAATACAGCAACTACGCCATAAGGCATTACCACACGTTGAATGAGTTCATCTAAAGCCGCAGCTTTTTCAAGCCCCTGCATTAATTCTATTTGCTTAAACAAAGTACTATCTGTTGATTTTAACACGACAGCAGAGAAAAGCAAAGGTGCTAGAATACCAGCCATTTTATTGCAGATTCCCATTACGCTAAAACGTTGCGCAGCTCTTTCTTTTGCTCCTAAAATGGTAATGTAAGGATTTGCAGCAGTTTGCAAAATTGCCAATCCGATGCCTAGAGTAAACAATCCCGTTAAGAAAACTCCGTAAGTTCTTGTCATTCCGGCAGGAACAAACAGCAAAGCACCTATAGACATTGCCCAAAATCCAATCATCATTCCCTTTTTAAAACCTACTTTTTTTAGCAGATAACCGGCTGGAAGCGACATGACCAAATAAGCAATATAAAAGGCAAAAGCTACCAAATACGACTCGAAGTGATTAAGCTCGCAAGCGATCTTGAAAAAGGGAATTAAGATGGCGTTGATCCAAGTAACAAAACCGAAAATAAAGAACAACAATCCAATAATGGAGATAGAAACGAGACTATCTCTTTTTGATAAACTACTTACCTGTACTGCTTTTTTCTGTTCCATGTTTATTTATTTGGTAAGTTTTGAAACACTACTTGCATTACCTTTATGGTCAAAAGTTCTAAAAATAAGCTTGTCATTTACGCTTACTGGTTTAGAATACAGTGGGCTTTTTAAAGTCGGCAACGAACCGTCTGTAGTATATCTGATCGTAAAACCTGGTAATTGTACATTTGCTGCTACTTTGTCGTTCTCTACTTTTAAACCTGGTGTAGGTATGCGATAATTAAAACCACCTGCATAGTGATTCAATCGCCTCAACTCTCTTTTACCCAATATGTTGTAAAAGCTAGAAAGTGATTGCTCGTATAACGGCTTAGCTTTGCTATCATCCGTTTCTTCTGCCCAATCTGGACTTTTAGACCAAGCCCTTTCTGCTAAAGCCAGTAATCTCGGTAACAAGAGATATTCTAAATTATCTTTATTTTTAATGGTTTCTGACCACAGTTGGCCTTGAATCCCTGCAATATTACTCTTTCCAACATCGGTAAGTTTTTGCGCTTCGCTTAATACTTTATCGCTCAACTGCCTACCCAAATAATTTTTCTGCTGATTTTTAAGATAGTTAAATGGGATAAAACTGAAGGGTTTTTCTAACTCTGTAAAACCACCCCAATAAAAACCTGGTTCTTCAAATTTCTTGAAGTAGGCCATATCAAAATAGAAAGTACTTACAAAAGAAATGATGACTTTGTAATTTCCATTTGCCAGTCGATAGGCTAAATCTTCATTGCCTAATAAGTTGTTCCAAACGTTTACATGTACGTTTTGATTTGCAAACTTATCATTCACCAACCATTTAGATTTACCATTTTCTATAGCTTTCTTTAAACCTACTTCTTCCCACCCTGACAAATACAAACCTTTATTTTTTAACATGGCACTTACTTTACCGAAATAGTAATCCCAAAGGTCTGCAGTAGTTTTAATATTGCTATCGCTTTGTTTCAAACCATTAAAAGCTGGCGATTGCTCCCAAACGCCTTTGGGTACTTCATCACCACCAAAATGAATGGTTTCTAGTGGAGCGTTGGCATCTTTGTACATGGCAATGATATCATCAGTGACCGTTTCTAAAAACGTGTAAACCGATGGCATGCCTACATCCATTACATTGTCGTTCCATTTCTGTACGGAACGGTAAACAGATTTATCTTCCAGATGATGAAGTAAATATTTTTCTGCCGCAGCTTTATCGCCCTTTGCTAAAAAATTCTGATAGCGCTTATCCATTGCCTTAATTGCAGCTCTGGCGTGGCCTGGTGTTTCTATTTCAGGAATTACCCGAATATGTCTTGCGGTAGCATAACGAAGTATTTCCTTAAAATCTTCCTTACTGTAAAAACCGCTTCCTGGTAATTGATCGATGAATGCTCCAGAGCCGTAGGCAGGTTGTAGCGTATTGCCATTGCCGTCAAGATGAGCACGTTTGGCACCTACGCTGGTTAATTCTGGCAAAGTTGGAATTTCTAAACGCCAACCTTCATCGTCATTTAAATGGAAGTGTAAGGTATTGATTTTGTATAAAGCAAAAACATCTAGTAATTTCAATATTTGCGCTTTAGGTTGGAAATTTCTAGCTACATCGAGCATAAAACCACGATAACCGAAACGCGGTGCATCAGTTACCTCAACTCCTGTTAAAACAAGGCTCTTATTTTTGTTACTAGCAAATGCAGCAGGATCAATTAATGTTTTAAGCGATTGGATACCATAAAAGATACCAGCACCACCGCCTGCTTTAATAACTACTTCTTTTTCGTTGACGCTTAAAGAGTAAGCTTCATGAGCTGCATCGTTTTTTAGCAAACTAATAGTAGGTTTTGCATTGGTTAACTTGTTAGCGTTAATTTTCTTGCCAAACAACTTAGTTAAATCTTGTGCTAGCAAACTGGCTTCGTTTTCGAAACCAGCTTCATAACCAATAGTAAGGTTTGGAGTTAAGGTTAGCGATCTACCATTTTCTTTATATTCAACCGGTGTAGGAAATACCTTTGTTAATTTACTTTCGTTGATATCCGAGATATTTTGATTGGCTTGGAATATCATTTCAGGTGTGGTTTCTTTATCTCCACCTACCCTAAAGAACTTTTTCTGATCTGGAGGTGCAACGAAGGCTACTGGCTTTAAAGGCACAATTTCTTTACTATCTTCCCAAACCAAGTAAAAGCCTTGTGGAGCATCAGAAGTATTTACCATCCAAGAATTAGAAAGCATTTCATATTTTAAACTTTCTCCTGGTTTAAGTCCCTCGAAGTTTTTACCAGGTGTAAAGCAAGATAAATCGCCATTAAGATGCGCTACATCAAAAGGTTGGCCTGCTGTTTTAGGCGTAATTACCCTTATAAAATTGAAAAACAATTTCCATCCAGTTTTTGGCAAGCTTGTTTTACCTACGTTCTTGATTTCGAGTATAGATAAACCTTGCTCATCTTTCAAGTGATTGTTTTCTAAAGGTTGCCAAGTAATTGCCAAATCCAAATTCTGGGTCTTTTTCTTTTGCGCAAATGCGGACGAACTTATTACGCAAAGCAATATGGTATACAGGAACTTCATCTTATTTATTGGTTTTACTTCTAGATAATCGTTGGATGAGGAGCTTAATTTTAGCATTTCTTAATTCATTTTCCTGATCAAGCTCTGCGTCATATAGCGCATATTTATTCAACGCGATAAATCTTTTATCAAGTTTCTTTGTGTCTAGTTGTTTCAACTCTTTAATGATTTCCGGAATTCTCTGCGGATTGAAATTAGGACTGTTCAATTCTATTTCTAATGCCGAATATGTAAGGTATTGCACCCTGATATCTGCCATTAGGCGGTAATGTTCGAACTCTTCTGTATTTTTCAACGGCTTCAATTCGTATAGTTGTTTTGAAGCAAGTTTGGCACTATCTAACAATTGGTTTACGCTTACCTTTTTATTGCTTACGGCACCCTGAGTGATTTCGTAAGGCGCTTTGGTTAAAGCATCCCAAAAAGTTTTGCTTTGTGTTTCATTAAAGCCATAGTTTTTAAGGCTATGATTTCTAGCAAACTGAGCGATATTTAAAGGTTGATCCGTCTTCAAAGCTTCGAAATAGGCATCGATAAGCATGTTAAAACCAGTAATTGGATATACACGTCTAATTGCATACAGGTCCACGATATCTCTAGTGGTTTCAAAAACTGGTGAATACAATCCTGAGGTTGACCATGAAGTCATCACCATTCCTTTGTAACCAAACTTTCTTGCAGTAGGGATAAAATCTCTGATGTTTTTAAAGTGCTTTTCCCATTGAGTTAAGAAATAATTATCTGGATGACTTCTGATAGAAGGTGATCCCCACACTTCAAAACCACTTTCTAATAACTTACTGTGATCGCCAAACATATTGGTATCCCAACCGTAATTCCAGTCGATGAAGATGGTTTGTTTAGGCAACAACTTTAAAGCGTCTGGATATTTAATGGCGATATCTGCCCATAATACTGGCGTTTTACCTAAGCTTACCACTAAATCACAAAGTAGTTTAATGTAATCGCCATACAAACGACCTTTACCTAACTCTTGAGCTTTCTTTTTCGATTTTTCTGAATGCCCAAGTAAGTAGGTTTCGTCTCCACCAATATGTATGTATTGCGAATTATGCGTAGAAATTAAGTCTGTATATAAATCTTTAAACAGGGCTCTATTTAAATCTTCCTTTAATGGATCTACTTGTGAATAATCTTTTTGGTCTTCCCTCTGATCCTTGTACCTGTAATTACGCAAGATGTATTCTACGTGACCAAAACTCTGCTGTAAAGGAACCACGTCAATATTAATAGATTTACAATAGCTGATAAAATCCACGACTTCTTCTCTAGTATAGGCAAATCTGTTAGCGATCATTGGATGATCTTTAAATGGATAGGTTGCTTCCCATTCCATTACTAAAGTATTTACGCCATTGTCGCTTAGCTTTTTAGCAAATTGCTTTAAGGCAGGCATCTTCATTACCTGAATTCTAAGGTCTAAGTGAAAACCTTTAACCGAAAAGTCTTTGCTTTTAACGTTAGCTTGTGCTAAAGCTAAATTTGCGATGAGCACGAAAATTATACTGAGAATCTGTCCTTTTTTCACCTGAAATCCTATTTAATAAATTTGAAACTTTTGCTTTTATCTCCAATTACAATACGAGCTACGTATACGCCAGCTGGCAAATTTTCGAGGTTATAATCGTAAGCGTTAATTTGCTTGTTATAACGAATTTTTTGATCTAGTACTTTCTTTCCAGAAAGATCAGTAATCATCACATTACCGTTTCCTTCAGCATTTGAACTAGCGGATATGTTGAGAATAGTTCCGGCTTTTGAGAACTTTATATCAGTTCCCATTTCAAAATTAAGGGAAGCTACTTTTTCAAACACTGAAGTTTTCCCATCTCTATCTACCTGTCCAATTTGATAATAGTTGTTGCCAACTGCCGGATTAAAATCTGTATAAGAATAATTATTTAACTCAGTAGAAGTTAGTTTACCTGGAACTTTCGCAATCACTTCGAAACCGTTAGAAATTTCTGTTTTTCTTAATACTTGAAAATACTCATTATCTTTTTCTGAAGATGTTTGCCATTTTAGAAACGCACTGTTAGCGTTTTTAGCAGCGGTAAAATCTACAAAGGTTACAGGTAGTGTTGTTGTAGGAATGAATTTGATTTCGAAGTTACCAAATCTGGCAGTTGCTAATGCTCCGCTAGTACTTCTCACTCCCTGTAACAATAAGCTATTTAAATCTGCTCCAATTGCCAATTCTCCGGTACGGGGAAAATTAACTAAGGATGAAGCTCCTATTATTCTTGTATTGTTTACCCAAATATTAAAGGTACCAGATGGCAATGTATAAGTAACAGTACCTCTTACGTATGCCTGTGAGTTAGCATTATTATTAGCATATACTTCAACATCATAATCTCCACCACTTTTGCTAAAGGTAGAAGAATTGATGGTAATCATAGATCCATCAGTTCCACGGTATGAAAAAGTGATGCTATTAGCAGTCATATCCCATCTTAAATAATTGAAAATCCCAGTAGAAAGTGCCCCCTGAAATATATCCGAATTATTAAATATATTACTACCTTCTGTAGCATTAGAACTATTACCAAAAGCATAAGTAATTGCTCCAGTTGTGGCCGTTGTATTATCGAAAGACATTTTGAAGAAAGTACTCGTTACTGCACTTAATCCTTGTACGTTATACAACGATAGTTTGTTCGGTGCTGTAGAATTACTTGCCGTTAAAGTAACCGATGCGGCAGGTGAACTATTAATGGTAAAACCTCCTGAAGAGCCTGCTCCAGTATATACTCTTGCATAACCGCTTGTTGGATAAGCCAAAACCCCTGGCGTTGCACTTGTAGAAACAGAAGACTTAGCGGAAGCCCCAGCATTATAAACATTGGTCGTTCCTGTTCCAGCGCCAAAATCATAAGTAAATGGTGTATTGCTTTCTCCTTGCCATACGCCTTGTGCTTCAGCTTTAAAAAACTGACCAAGCATTAATAAAGCAACAAATAAAGATATCCTTTTCATAACTGTTGATTATTTTGCTGAATTGATTTGGAGGTTACTTAAGCTTAAGGTAAGTGCATTAGGTGTAGCACCTTTGCTATGGTAGCCTTGAAACAAAAAGCTATTTAAAGGCGCTTCTGGAGCCAATTCTCCACTTGCTGGAAAAGCTGATCCATTTTCAACGGCAATTAACTTACCATCTACCCAAATATTAAAAGTAGCTGGCGCTAAAGTATAAGCTGTACCTAATTTGGTGTATTTTTGTTCACTAGCAGCATTGTTAATGTACAATTCTACTTGGTGTTCTCCAGTTTTTGTGAAACTATTGGCATTAATTAATTTATATCCATACGAACCGTTGTTTAATGTACGGTACGAAAAGAAAACTGCTTTGTTTGTGCTGAACTCCCAACGCAAGCCAGCAAATAAACCTACAGCATCTGCACCAGTTAAAGCTGCTGTATTCTTAAAAATATTATTTCCTCTGGCGTTACCTATCCCGAAAACTACCGCACCATTAGTTGGGTCATTTTCGCTTTTAAACGAAACGTTAAATAAAAGGCTAGTTACCGCACTCGCTTTTGAGATATCGTAAACTGCAAATTTATTCGCACTTGCATTGCTAGAAGCTTCTAACACTAATTTAGCTGCCGCATCCTTACCTTCTACCTTAATTGCGCCACCAGCATTTGCACCAGTAGTAACTGCTGCAAAGCCTGAAGAAGGGTAAGCTAAAAATCCAGGAGTTGCTGTGGAAGAAACTGATGTTTTAATTGCTTCGCCACTGCTAAATTTATCGCCTGCATTGCCCGTTCCTTTACCTAAATTATAATTCCAAACAGCTCCTTTGCTGTCAAAAGTTCCTGCTTCACTCCAAGCTTTGTTTTGCGCCTGAGCTATTCCGAAAAGCATGGTTAATGCTGCTGTAATGTGTAGTCTTTTTTTCATGTGTATCAATTGTTTGGTTTATTAAGAATTGGTTTAGTTGTTTTTATTTTGCTTGATATGCGCCCGGTGTAAATTTGCTCAGGTTTAATGCAGTTCCGAAAAAGTCTTTTGTACCTAAATCTGGCAACCAGTAATTACCTTCCATTTCGCTTTTAGCTAATGCTTTGTTTAGTATTGGACTAGTTGCTTTAAGCTTAAAGCCAGCTGCATTAGCGAAACCTTTGCCATAGCTTAATGGATTTACCAGTTGTGGGTCTGTAAAAATCCCTTTATCGTCTTTTACATAAAATTTCTCGTAACCGAAGTAAACATTTCCGTTGAAAACAGCAGTTTGTCCACCAGACTTCACTACCAATTCTCCCTGTCCTTCGTGGTAAAAAATGTTATTATAGAATTTAGAAGTAGTTAAGGCTTCATCAGCAATTACCACAGCTTCATGCGCTTTATTTAGCACTACAGTATTATTGTGTGCTATGGCAGTTCCACGTGTATGGTTAGCCCAAACAGGGAAATCGAACACGTGTAAACCTTTGATGCCATCATTCACACTTACGTTATGTCTGATAATCGCATCTTCTGAAGTACTGGTAATCAATACGAAGCCACCCTCGTTGTCATGCGAATAATTGTACTGAATTACGGTACGATAAGCATCTTCATCCGCATCGAAAGCTTGCCCATCTTTACCGCCCCTAGTGTTGTAAACCTCGTTGTATTGGAAAATGGTCTCATCAGTACTACGGCACCACAATGCTACTCCATATCTCACTAATTCTTCATCCGCATTATGTGTTTCCCAAACTTCATTGTGTTCTACCAACGCTCGGTAAGTATATCTTACAATTACACCGTCGCCAGCACAATGATGTATTTTGTTTCTTCTGATTACTAAATTGGTGATAGGTCTATTGCCTTTAACTGCTTTCTTGCCATCGGTTAAGTTGGTAAAAATCCCCAAACGTACTACATTAGCAATCTCACAGTCTTCAATCAAAATGTCGTCAAACTTGCTTTCGGCAGTACCAATAATTCCGATTCCTCCCGTGTTTTTCCCCTTCATCTCGAAAGAGTAATCTCCCATAATATCGTGGATGTAAAGATTTTTTAGGTGGATATGCTTTCTGGAAGCGCCATTATCTTTCACTAAAATGCCCAATCTACTTCCGATTGCAGTGGCATTGTTGGTAATTTCCAAATGGTTAACTTCCCAATAATCTACATCTTCCAGTTTTAGCACTTCCGATACTTTTCCTTCTCCATCCAACAAGGCTTTTTTCGTACCGCTGTAAACAGAAACCACTATCGGATTTTTAGCATCTCCAGAACCTTTAGGAGTCAATTGTCCAGTCCAACTATCACCAGCTTTAAAAAGCAATGAATCGCCCGCCATAAATTGGTAACCATTTACTTTTTTAAGTGATTTCCATGCCTTAGCAGGCGTTTTTCCGTTATTTGCGTCGTCACCATTTTTGGCATCAACGTAAAAAGTACTTCCTCTCCTATTATTTGTTGTTTCGGCAGTTTCTACTTTTTTACAAGCAAATGCAGAAAATTGAATGCAAAGGAGTAAGAGCGTAAAAGATTTGATTTTCATTTTTATTGGATGTTTACCGTGATTTTAATAGGTGTATTGTAATAACCACCATTGTTATCTTTAGCTTCAAGAATGATTTCATCTGCATTACCAGTGCCAGAATGCAGGTATTTAATTGAACCAGCTACTAAGTCTGCCTGCGAAAAGCTTCCATTAACTGGTAACGGAATACCATATTTAACCAAGTAACCATTGGTTGGTATTTTATTAACGATGTAGCTAATGTTTTTATCATCGGCACCATTCATTTTTAATTGTGTAGTAGTCAGCTTGGCAAAACCATCTTTTGATGCTACGTTAAGCGCTGTAGCATTACCAAAAGTTAAAATGGTTGGCGGCGGACTAGAAATACTCAAATAAGCTTTGTAGATTCCACCATTAAATTCTCTAGGATATATCCTCACAAAATTATCGTTATTGTGATTCATCAGAATGTTCAAGAAAGTTTTATTGCTTCCATAAAGCTGACTTACCAAAGAAGTTACATCCATAGTTTGCCAACCCGTTTGGCCAGCAGCCAAAGAGATATTCGCTAAACTGATACGATCGTAAGTTGGTGCGGTAAGCCAAGTTACTGTAGTTTCATCAAAATTTGTATCCGCACCAGCGTATGCAGTTAGTGAAGATGCTAAACCAGTGAAGAAAACATAGAAATTAATCTTTGCCAAGCCGATCTTGTTTCCAAAAGTTGGCGTGGTTAAAGGAAACTGAAACAACCCCATCCTGTCTACAGATACATCTTTACCATTAGAGTTTTTCATCTCTATAGCTGTAGCATTGTTAAAATTTTTAGTCCTATTGGCAGTACCGTTTTGAATAAAAACGTCTTTGGTTACATTGATAATATCAGTTTGTGCACCAACAGAACCCGAAGGCGCATCTGGAACAGCATCACGTAGTTTATAGAAAGTAAACTGATCAGTAACATGCGCCACACCATTTTTAAACTCCAAGTTCTGGCTTCTAATAGTTGCCGGTGGCGAAGTTAAATCTGTAGAGTTGTTGGCAGTTAATACGTACTCGTTCGTACTGTTAGCAGTTCTCGTATAGTAAATAAAACTACCGTTAATGGTTTCGATCTTCTTAGTCTCACCAATTTTCAAATCAAACGAACGTAAACGCCCTTTAAAAATCTGATCGGACACAATGTTTCGCAGTAAGATTGCTGGCACATCATTAAGATTTGCGTAACCTAAGCTACTCACCATATTGGTTACTGCTTGGTTAGTCAAAAACAACACGGTATAATCGTCTGGCTGATTTAGCAAATCTGCTAATCCAGCTTTTTTAATTACCTCACCATAAAGATTTAGGTTAGTAAGATCGGTACTGTGATCTATCTTCAGAAAATCAGATAAGGTCATCCCTCTCAAATTAGTACCCGCATCTATGGCTTCTGGTTGTTCGTTTTTTAAGAACTCGAACTTGCTGCAACTTAAGCCTGTGCACACCAATGCAATAGCTAAAGATTTGATGATTAATTTTTTATTCATAACAAGTTGATTGATTATTGATAGTATGAATTCTGTTTCAATAGCGGATTTAACCTGATTTCGTTCAAGTTAATTGGCCATACATAATTGTCTTCGTTATTTAAACCATTGATAGGCTGCATTACGCTGATAGCTTTTTTGGTCCTCACTAAATCAAACCAACGCTTACCTTCAAAGCAAAGCTCTTTCGAACGTTCGTTTAAGATGATATCTTCAATTTGGCTTTTGTTCAGCGATGTATAATCTGCGGGTTGCAATGCTGTCTCACCTGCTCTTACCTTCATTTGATTTACAATGGCAATGGCATCTGCTGGTCTGTCTAGCTGATTTAACGCCTCAGCACGAAGCAATAGAATATCCGAAAGTCTGTACATAATGATGTTTTTATCATCCATCGTGCTTCTCACAAAATTTGTCTTATCGAAAAACTTAGTGATATCCCTTCTTTCGTTGTAACTGATCGTGGCTCTTTTGTCGTTCGGTTGAAACTTAGTCATTAACGGAATACTCACCTGAAAAGCAGGTTGGAAACCGATATCGCCATAAACTTGGATGTAGAAAGATCTAGCACCACGTTCTGCGAAGTTAAAATCGATTTCGAAGATACTTTCTGTAGAAAAGCCATGGGTAAACTGTCTGGCATAAGACGTGTTTTCTAAAGCTGTTGCATCTGTTAAAGAGGTTAACGAATAATTAGCAGTATTAGTTAAAATTCTCTGAGAAGCGGTTAAAGCTTTATCGTACTGATGGCGCCACATGTACAAATCTGTGTAGATAGCATTTACAGCACCGGCAGTCAATAGCGCTTTAGTTGTTTGCGATGGCGAGTAGCTAGTAGGCAAAAGCACTGTAGCACTATCTAAATCTAGTTCTATTCTTGCGTAAACTGCTTCCGTATCAGATCTTTCTACCAAGTAGTTCTCTGTAGCGTCTTTCAAGGGTTGGGTAACTAAAGGTAGCGCTCCCCAAATCCTAGTCATGTTAAAATAACAAAGAGCTCTTAGCGCATAAGCTTGTCCCAAAGTCTGGTTAAATTCCGCAGTTTTATTAGCATACAACCCATTTTGATTCATTATCCTTACATTTTTGATGATCAAATTGGCTTGATTAACTACCGCATACAATTGATTCCAACTGGTAATCCTTAAACTTGGGTTTACGTTATTGGTCAGCAAATTAAGTGACTCGGTATTTAAGGATGTTAAATTTTGTGAAACGTTATCTGCTCTAGCTTCTCCGTAAAAAACACCTTCTGGCCCCACTGCAGCTTGCAAAAGTGTATAAGCGCCATTTAAGGCTGCAGTTGCCTGCGATGTTTCTTTCCAAAAATTGGCATCTGCGTATTCTGTGATTGGGTTAAGCTCTAGTGCCTTTTTACATGCTGTAAGCCCACAAAACAGCACTAGCATATATATAAATATTGATTTTTGATTCTTCATAGCACTACAAATTAATGTTTAGAGAAAAATTGTAAGATCTTGTTCTTGGAAAAGCACCTCTATCTACACCACCAGCAAGCGAATTTGTTGATGAGCTTACTTCTGGATCATAACCTGAATAAGAACCAAGTGTGAATAGATTTGAAACGCTAACACCTAAGCTGGCTCCAGAAATTTTAACTTTCGATAAAATGCTTTTAGGCAATCTGTAGCTCAACGCGATATTCTGTAACCTGATAAATGAAGCATCTTCCACAAAGTGATCTGAAACTGCGTAGTTCAACATCGGGTCGGTTTTTACCAATCTAGGGATATCGGTTACGTCACCTTGTGTTCTCCATCTTCTCAGCTGATCAGTAGAAAAATTCTGATCTATTGGCGAAGAATCTAAACTTCTTTTCAACTCGTTAAAAACATCGGCACCAAAACTATAAGTGAACAAGAAACTAAAAGTGAAGCTTTTGTAGCTTAATTCGTTGGCAAAACCTCCAGTAAAGTCTGGATTAGGATCTCCGATGATTTGTAAATCGTCATCATTAATAATGCCATCACCATTAATATCTTCCCAAATCATGTCTCCACCTTTGTAAATCTTACCGTTGCTAGAACCTTGTTTGTAAGGAATAATTACGCCAGTATTCTCATCTCTTCTGAACACATTATCTTCGTCTCTGGCATAAACACCTTTCTTTTTCAAACCGTAAAAAACACCTACTGGCTCACCTACTCTAGCCATGTTAAACAGGTTTGGTCGATAATCTTGTCCGTTAGGTAATGATAAAATTTTGTTACGATTATAAGCGAAAGTTAAGGTTGAAGACCATTTAAATGGAGCAACAATATTAACTGTGGTTAAGGTTGCCTCAATACCTTTGTTTTGAAGTGAGCCAAAGTTACCTGGTATGGTACTTACACCAGTTGTTCCTGGTACAGTTACGTCAAACAATAAATCATTGGTCTTTTTAAGATAAGCATCTCCAGTAAAGGTGATTCTGTTTTTAAGAAATGACAATTCTAAACCGATGTTGCTATGTTGGGTAGATTCCCACTTTAAAGATGGATTTGGTATTCCTGATAAGATCACAGCATTTTGACCTAAGTAAGAACCATTGTTGATATAACCACCTTGACCAGCATAGTTACCAATAGATTGATTTCCGGTAACACCGAAACTCGCTCTCAACTTACCTTCATCCAAGAACTGGAATTTCTTAAAGAACGACTCTTCGCTAAATCTCCAACCTGCAGAAACTGCTGGAAAGTAACCAAATCTATTATCGGCACCAAAACGCGAAGAACCATCTCTTCTGATTAAAGCAGAGAACAAGTACTTGCCTTTATAATCATAATTTGCTCTGGCAAAGAAAGACAGCAGCGAATTTTGTGAAATGTTTTGTATGTAGGTTGATAATACCGATGCAGCCCCAACATTTGTCAGCTGTGCATCTGGCAATCCCCTTCCTATTAAATCAAGGTTGTCTCTATTAAACTTTTGGTACGATTGACCTAATAAGAAGTTGAAGGTATGATCTGTTTTTAAGTTTAATTTATAGGTTAACGTATTCTCGTTGATGAAAGACGATGCTTTGGTAGTTTGAAGATAAGAGCTACTCAACTGCCCTTGTGGTAATAAACTAGTTGGCGTAAAGTTCGATAAATCACTGTTTTCGTAGTCAAAACCTAAATTAGTAGTAAACCTTAAGTTTTTCGCTATCCAAACTTTAAAATCTTGATTTCCGAACATTCTAAAGCGTTTAATTCTGTTAGCCGCAAGTTCCGCAATTGCTAAAGGATTTGGTTTACTACCTTCAAACAAAGGAATCAGTTGCCCAGTAATAGGATCATAAGGATTGTAAACAGGCATTGTACTCAGAGCCTGAAATACCACACTTTGGCCACTTAAACCCGTTAAAATTCTTGTATAATCAGTATTAGAAAGATTGAAAGAAGAACTTCCAGAAATTGATTTGTTAAACGTATAGTAAACTTTAGCGGTAGCAGTTGCCTGTCCGTAATCTGTTTCTCTTACTATCGGATTCAAGTCTTTATAACCTGCACTTAAATAATAGTTGATAGAATTATCAGATGATCCGCCACTAATACTTATATCTGTCTTTTGTTGTATAGCCTGTCTGTACATGATGTCATGCCAATCAATCGACTTAGAGAAATTCGGGTTTAGCGAATCAATTACCGAAGGTTTAGTTGTCATCTGTCCGGTACTATTAAAAATAGCGTCAATGTATGCGCTACGCCATTGTGGGCCATTCATCACGCCTACCGTTCTACTTAATTCAGCTATACTGGTATTAGATGAAAATCTCAATGTAGGTTTTTTGGAATTTCTACCAGATCTAGTAGTGATCAAAATTACACCATTAGATGCCCTAGAACCATAAATAGAAGCTGTACCATCTTTCAAGAAATCTATCGATTCGATATCTGCTGGGTTGATATCTGCTAACGGACTAAAAGTAGAACCGTCATCATTTAAGCCTCCCGCAAAAGTTTCTGTATTAATGGGCACACCATCAACAATATATAAAGGCTGGCTGCTACCATTCACAGACGAAGCGCCCCTGATTCTTACCGTCGCTCCTGCGCCAGGCTCACCAGAGTTGGAGGTAATTTGCAAACCTGCAATTTTACCCTGCAAGCTGGTATTAATATCTCCCATCGGATGGGTCTCTAATTGATCGCCAGATACTGAACCTACCGCCCCAGTAACTTCTTTCCTTTTCTGCGTACCGTAACCTACAGTAACGTTCACCTCATTTAGGCTTACCAATTGCTGCTTCAACTTAATGTCTAAGTTGTTTTTTCCTTTAACTGGTATAGACTGAGATACAAATCCAATTGATTTAAAAACAAGTACTGGATTTTCGCCACCTACGTCGATTTTAAATTTACCGTCTTTATCAGTAATTACGGTTTTTCCTGTTGCCATTACTGAAACGGTAATACCGGGCAAAGTCTCATTTGTAACTTCATCTTTAACTACACCAGATATAGTTCTAGGCCTTGCATCTTGTGCAAAAGCGACAGAAAACACGGAAGAGAACGTAATAATTAATAAAAGGAGCTTAAATATTCTTACTTTCATCATATACCTTTATTAGTTACAGGGTTTAACGCTTCGCAACTATTCCACAAAGCTCTTAAATTACAAAAGCTTAGAGATGTTGCCACACTAGATTTTTCTTCTGAGTAGTTGAACCTTCTGATCAACCCATACGTGTTCATTTCTTTCATATTATTTTGTTTAGGCAATCGTGTACGTACACGATATAATTCAAATCAAATTTAGTAACAGTAATAATTTGATAATAAATTTTTTATTAAAGGTTAAAAAATACTACAATGTAAATGCCCAAAGGCTCGTTTCATTGTACATACAAAATAAAGAGTACAGTTATATTTGGTTAACGGTAACGTACACGAAATTAGTAATTATTATTTTACTTCCAAATATTTCGGAATAAAATTTTGAGATTTTAACATTTTAATTTGTTAAACATGATGATTTTAGCCACAGATGCACAAATGTCTTTTTGACTATTCTAGTGAAGGCACTAATACTAGGACTAATTGCTATAATATTGTTAGCTGAATTTTACACTCTAAATGATTCGTAATTATCTTCCAATTGATTATATCGATTAAAATCTGTACATCTGTAGTTAAACAAAAAAGGAAACTAACAATGCCAAATAAAACTTGCTGGCGGGGACGCCAACAAGAGATAATGCCCACGTTGGCGTCCCCGCCAATGTGTTGGCTAATGTCTTTTTGACTATCTAACAAAAGACTTTAGTAACTCAATAATACTTTAGCTACAGATATGTTTTTTATTAGTTGATCAGAATAAATCTGTGCATCTGTGGCTAAAAAAACCAAACCTAATTGCTATAATATTGATAGTTTTCTCTTGTAATGATATCAATAGGCATAAATTGCTCTTTCTCTATTGATGAATGCAGCACTAAATAATTGTAAAGGCTCATTATTCCTCTGTAACCTTGCTCTTGAGGCTTCTGACAGACCAAAAAGTCGATAGTTTTATTCTTAAGGTAGTTGATGTTATCTTCCAAAAAATCGTAGCCAATCAGTTTAATATCTTTGATTTGGTTTTCCTCGAAATATTTAGCGACTGTAGAAACCCTAGAATTGGTAACAAACACTACATCGTATTTCTCCTTGGCCAATTGTTCGGTCAGTTTTTCTTGAATATGGGTATAGCCCGTTTGCTGTATGTCAATCTTGGTTAATTCATTGGTATTTCCATTCTGCTTAAAGTAATCCCTAAAACCTTCTTCTTTACGCAAAAGGTGATGATGTAAATCAATTTCTTTAGAAATATTAACAATCAAGGTTTTCTTTTGAGCGGGTGAAAGGTAGTTGACAATATGTGCCGAAAGATAACCACTCTGGTACAAATTAGGCCCAATGTAGCACAAGTTATTGTGACCAGGAACATCCGAATTGATAAATACTAAAGGAAGTTTCTTCTCCTTGCATTCTTCAATAAACGCCAAACTTTCATCTTCAAACATTGGTGCCATCAATAAACCATCAAACTCACCCGTTTTTATTTTAGCTGCGCCTTCCTTAAAAGTAGCTTTATCATTTTGGTCAAAAAAGAAGGTCACCACTTCAATACCAAAATCTTTGATTTCTACAGCTGCCTGTAAAATACCATTTAACGGAGCTTCCCAGTATTTAGTTTCACTAGACACTTGCGGGATTAAAGTTGCAAAGCGAAGTTTTTTCTTTGAAGCCAACCTTCTTGCAAAGATATTAGGTTGGTAATTGAGATCTTCTATAATCTTCAGGATTTTGGCTTTGGTTTTCTCAGAAACCCCTACCCTATTATTTAACACTCTATCTACCGTACCGATAGACACATTAGCTAAACGAGCAATTTCTTTAACACCAACTGTTCCTGAATTCTTCTTTTCCATCTTTAACAAAACTAATAAAAAGTTTAGTTGATGTGTACGTACAACAAAATAAAAAGATAACGCATCTAATAACTGACAATCGATTGAATCACCTAACGAAAACGGCCAAACCACATCCATGGTTCGGCCGTTTAACCAACTGTATTACTAAACAAACTATTCTACTCCGCCACCAAGTGCTCTATACAGCTCAATCTTGGCATCGTATTTATCTTTTTGGATGGTAATGACATCCAATTCATTTTGTAAGGCGTTATTTTGAGCCACAATTACTTCTAGATAGGTAGACATTCCAGCTTTGTACAATAACATCGCATTTTTAACCGCTTTCGTTAGTGCTGCTTTCTTTTCATCCACCAACGTTAATCGCTCATTAGCAAACTTGTTTTTCACCATGGCATCAGAAACCTCGCCCACAGCCACCATCATCGATTGAAGGAATTGTTCTGCTGATTTCTCTTGCTCTAACTTCGCTACTTCATAAGCGGTTTTCAGCGCTTTCTTTCTAAAGATCGGTTGTGCAATATTGCCTCCGATATTTTTCACTAAAGAACCTGGTAAATCAAACCAGTTATTAAACTGAAATGAATTGACACCAATTGATGGCGTAATGCTCAACGTTGGGTACATGGCAGCTTTTGACAGCCCTGTATTTGCATTAGCCGCAACAATAGCAAATTCCGCTGCTTTTAAATCAGGTCTTCTGCTTAGCAACTTCGCCGGCACACCATCTGGAAAAACATTGCTCAAATCATCCTGATGAAAAGCTTCATTTCTTGCAATATTTTTAGGATAATCGCCACATAAAATACTCAAAGCATTTTCTTGCACAGCGATGTTCTGTTTTGCCAAAGGCACCAAGAGCTCTGCGGTTTTCTTTTGGGCTACTGCCTGCTCAACTGCCAACGAATTTACCTGCGCTGCATTGTACTGCAATTTAATCATTCTCAAAGTGCTATCACTTAGCGTGATGTTACGCTCTGCAACTCTTAACTGTTCGTCTAACGAAAGTAAATTGTAGTAAGCCTGGGCTACTTGAGCAATAATTCTCGTTTTTAAAGCACTTAAATTCTCTTTTTGAGCAAAATAGTTAGCTCTTGCAGCATCTTTCTGCATTTTCGCTTTGCCCCAAATATCAGCTTCCCAAGCGAGAGATAAAGTTGCGGTATAATCGTCCATGTAACTGGTACCTACAAATTGCTGACTTAAAGAACCATTTAACGAGTTTTGTGATTGATATACCCTACCGGCACTTACGCTCAAATCTAAGGTTGGAAGCAAGCCCAACTTTGCCTGTTTAAAGGAAAGGTCTAATTGCTCCATGTTCAGCATCGCTACCGAAACTTCTTTGTTTTTTTCTAAAGCTTGGTTAATCAGTGTCACCAACTGCTGATCTTTAAAGAAAGTTCGCCAAGGCAAAAGTACTGTATCGCCTGTTACAGCTACCGAATTACGGTAAGCTTCTGGCAATGCCAAATCTGGGCGCTGATACTTTTTACCCACGGCACAGGATGCCAACGTTAGCGACATCACCGTACCTATTATAATATGATTGAAACCTAATTTCATATGTGTATAATGATATTTTTTAAAGGTCATATGGAATAGCCATGTTATCTTCATTAATATTTGTATTTTCAGAAACATAACTATTTCATAATTAATGATTTGATTCAGGTTGAGCTAACACACGTTTTCCCGAAACCTTTTCCTGTAAAAATTGAAACAACATGTACAATAATGGAATAACGAATACTCCGAATACGACACCGGTTAGCATCCCCATTGCCGCACCTGTACTAATTGAACGGTTACCCATTGCCGAGCCTCCAGTAGCAATCATCAACGGAATCATCCCCACAATAAAAGCTAGGGAAGTCATGATGATTGGACGTAACCTAGATTTGGCTCCTTCAATAGCTGCATCTTTGATAGACAGACCTGCTGCCCTACGTTGAACGGCAAATTCTACAATCAGAATGGCATTCTTGGCCAGCAAACCTACCAGCATGATCAATCCAACCTGTACGTAAATATTGTTATCTAAACCAATGGCTTTAATCGCCGCAAAAGCTCCCAATACCCCAGTTGGGATAGACAGCAATACAGCCAATGGTAAAAGATAACTTTCATATTGTGCCGCCAACAAGAAGTATACAAACAATAAACAAAGTGACAGAATCACCATGGTTTGCGCTCCCGAAGATTTCTCCTCTAAACTTAAACCAGTCCATTCGTAACCATAATCTGCTGGCAACTTGCTCAATACGTTCTGCTCAATATTATCCATGATATCGCCACTGCTAGAACCTGGCAAAGGCATTACGTTAATGGTTAAGGCATTGTATAAATTGTACCTGCTCATCGACTCAGGGCCATAAACTTTATTTAAAGTCACCAATCCTTTTACTGGCACCATTTGACCTAAATCGTTTCTTACAAAGATCTCGTTGAAGGCATCTTCATCAGTCCTAAAAACACCATCAGCTTTGATGCTGACCCTGTAGAACTTTCCAAATCTGGTAAAGTTTAAGCTTTGGTCGCCAGAGAAATACATTTGAATGGTTTGCATGATATCGTTAACACTTAATCCCATTTGGGCAGCTTTGTCTTCATCAACTTCCAATTCAAACTGAGGAAAATCTGCCCTAAAAGTAGTGTACGCATATTGTACACCTGGTTGTTGCATCATCTGCCCCATCACTTTATCAGCCATTGCTTTTAAAGAAGCGGCATCCTTACCAGATTTATCTTGCAGTACCACTTCAGCACCGTTGGCTACACCGTAACCTTCTACTGGCGGCATCCTAAATACCATCACCGAACCTTCTTTAATTTTTGCCAACTCGGCAGAAAGGATAGCCGTAATCTCGTCGATATCTTTCACAGCACCACGATCTTTCTTGTCCTTCAGTTTTACGAAACCTAAACCATAAGCTGGACTGGCACTATTCGACAAGATATTGAAACCCGTGATGTTCGCTACCGTTTTAACTGCTTCGTTTTCTTTAAAGATCTTATCTATTTTTCTAGCTACTTCCGTAGTCCGATCTAAAGCAGTACCTGGAGGCATGCTTAAACTAAATACCATGAAACTATCATCTTCCATTGGCACAAAGCTTTTAGGCGTACTCATCATTAGGAAAATAGCAATTGCAGTTATCACTACCGTTAAACCAGCGCCTAACCATTTTTTCTTAATTAGAAAGCGTAAACCTTTGATATACTTGTTGGTCAAATTATCGAAACCTGCATTAAATGCTGTGAAAAAACGTTTACTGAAACCTTTCTTTGTAGGCTGATTTCCATGCTCGTGACCATGCTCATTTTTCAATAGCAACGCACAAAGTGCAGGTGTTAAAGTCAAAGCGTTTACTGCCGAGATAATAATCGCGATGGCCAAGGTATATGCAAACTGCTTGTAGAAAATCCCCGATGAGCCTGTCATGAATCCGATAGGAATAAATACCGCCGACATTACTAACGTGATAGAGATTACCGCTCCAGTAATTTCGCCCATGGCACTGTGCGTAGCTTCTTTTCCAGAAAGATTTGAACCTTCCATTTTACTGTGCACCGCTTCCACCACTACAATGGCATCATCGACGACAATACCAATGGCTAACACCAAGGCAAATAAGGTTAGGATATTGATGGTAAAACCAAAGACCAACAAGAAGAAAAACGTACCAATAATAGCCACAGGAACTGCAATGGCCGGAATAATAGTAGAACGAAAATCCTGTAAGAACAAGAAAACTACAATAAACACTAAGATAAAAGCCTCGATTAACGTAGATTTTACCTGACTAGTTGCTTCATCTAAACGTTCTTTGGTACTCATCAACTTACTGTAGCCAATTCCTGGAGGGAAAGACTTCGCAGCTTTTTCTAACTCGGCATTTACCCCAATTTCTATCGCATTTGCGTTAGAACCCGTAGTTTGCATGATGGCTGCTGTTACCGCATTTCTTCCGTTAGATGTTCCGTTACCACCGTAGTAGATAGAACCAAATTCAATACGAGCAATGTCTTTTAGGCGAACCAATTCTCCGCCTACGCGTTTAACCACAATATTTTCATACTCCGAAGTTTGATTCTTTTTGCCTTTGTAACGCATTACGTATTCCAAAGGTGCATCAGACTCCGCTCCCAATTTTCCAGGTGCCGCTTCTACACTTTGACGGGCAATGGCTGCATTTACATCAGCAGGAACCAAGCTGTAGTTAGCCATTTTCTGCGGATTCAGCCACACTCTTATCGAGTAGTCTTTTGCACCAAACATTTGTACTTGTCCAACTCCTGGTACCCTTTTTAACTGGGGAACGATGTTGATGCTCATGTAGTTTTGAAGGAACAGCTCATCGTATTTCTTATTGTCCTCGGTAAAAACGTCGAACACCATGATCATACTGTTCTGCTGCTTCGAGGTAGTTAATCCCATCTGGATTACCTCTTGCGGCAAAATTGGTGTAGCTTGTTGTACCCTGTTCTGTACATTTACCGCCGCCTGATCGGCATTAACGCCTTGCTTAAATATTACGGTGATAGAGAACGAACCGTCGTTACTGGCGGTTGATTTGATGTACTCCATTTGCTCTACCCCGTTAATCTGCTCTTCTAAAGGTGTTACCACCGAACGAATTACAGACTCGCTATTACCTCCCGGATAACTTCCCGAAACAGTAACCGTTGGCGGAGAAATATCAGGGAACCTTGTTACTGGTAATCTCGTTAATCCGATGATACCGAGTATGAGTAGCACCACAGAGATTACCGTAGCCAATACTGGCCTATCTATGATTTTCTTTAACATAAAATTCTTTTAAAAAGATGTAAATTTTGGACTATTTAGTTACCATAGTCGGCACTACTTTTTGTCCTTCAGATAAGGCATCAATGCTGTTGATGGCAATTTTCTCACCTTTGGCAATACCAGATTTAACGATGTATTTGTCACCAGTTCTGCCGGTAATCTCAATCGCCTTCATAGCCACTTTGCTACTATCCGCCAAGGCGAAAACGAAGAACTTATCCTGTACATCTTTTACGCTGGCCATAGGTAAGGTCAAAGCTTCTTTCATCTGTTTGGTAACAATTACCCTACCAGCACCGCCAGAACGTAAAAGCTTATCAGGATTAGGAAAAACTGCCTTTAAAGCAATGCTACCTGTGCTACGCTCAATGTTACCACTGGCTAATTCTAACTTTCCTTTGTGCGCATAGGTTTCGCCATCGGCAGTAATTAGGCTCACCGAGTTCATGCCAGCATCTGTTTTACGATCTTTATTAAAAGCAATGAAATCAGCCTCGCTCATAGAAAAATAAACAAACACCTGATCTATTTCTGAAAGAGTAGTCAAAGGTGTAGGATCTGCTGGCGTAACCAAGTTTCCAATACGATTAGGAATTCTGCCGATGTAACCACTTACAGGAGCTTTAATTACCGCAAAATCTGCATTAATTTGCGATGAACCTAAAGCTGCCTTAGCTTGGGCAACCTGTGCTGTTGCTGCATCGTAATTAGCTTCTGCTGTTTTCAATTGGATATCAGAAACCACTTTCTCTGCTACCAAAGGCTTAATTTTCTCTACTTCAATTTTTGCGGTAGCTTGTGCTGCCAAAGCAGATTTTAAAGTCGCCTGACTGTTGTTTACCTGCTCGTTAAACACATCGCCCTTAATTTTAAATAGCGATTGTCCTTTCTTTACATAATCACCTTCTTTAACGTAAATCGCTTCTAAATAACCTGTTACTTGCGCTTTCACTTCTACGTTTACCGTACCCTCAATCATGCCTGGGTAACGTTTTTCTATGGCAGCATCAGCTAATCCAAGCGTTATAAAGTCTGTATTAACGGGCTGCACTTCATATCCTTGCGGTGCTTGTCCGCAGGCAGCAAACACTAACGAAACTGCTAGGATAAGCCAATATGCGCCTTTCTCTTTTGTATTTTTTTGTACCATTTCTAATTAAATTTTCGATGCAAAAGAAACACATTTCCGAAGTGTTTTAGAGGCAAAATGGCTGAACTGGATAAATCTGTAGCCGAAACGAAAATACAGCAACCTCAACCGTAAAAAATGCCCGTACACATACACAGAGACAACAATTGAGTTAACATGCCGATATTCTACCGTTAACGTCTCGGTAAACTCACGTCTACATTTGGGAAGCGATTTTTTCCGTTTGGGGGAGTTTATCTCCACAAGAAAACCGATACTATTTTACTTTTATCACATCAAATAGATTTTCAAAATAAAAGCCTTTTGAGTTCATTTTAATTTTTAATCAATACACACAAATAAAACCGTTATGCTAACAACGCTAACGGTTTTTAATACTTTCTAAGCATCTTAAAAATCCATTAGATATGAAGACCATCATTGTAGCTACCGATTTTTCTGCCGAAGCAGATAACGCCATGACTTACGCTGCAGCAGCCGCTTCCGAAAAGGGATACAAGCTGGTACTCTATAACTTATACAAAACCTCTATACATGCGATGAATGCCCGTATATCTGGCAGTGAACTAGACCAAATTTTCGAATGGAGGCGCAACAAGCATAAGGAAATTGCAGAAATGATTGCTGAGATTTATCATATCGAAACCGATGTTTACTTTGCTACCGGCGATTTCTATGAAGAGCTTTTAAACTGTATCCAACTGCATCAAGCAGATTTATTGGTGATGGGCATGGCCGAAAAATCCCTAGAGCAAGACCTACTGGGCAACACCACTACCGAAGTTATCCAGCGCTTAAAATTCCCGATTTTATCGGTGCCTTTAAATGCGAGATACAATGGTATTAAGCACATCCTTTTTGCTTGTGATATTTCGAGGGGCGTACATCGTTTAATTTTAGATCGTGTACGTGATTTTGCCACCGACTTTGGCGCCACGGTTGAAGTTTTCTATGTAAGACAAAAAGCAGAAGAAATTTCTAGAGACCAAGAATTGAGCTTAGTAGATGTTTCGCTAACTGAAGTTGAACATTATTATAAACAGGTGCATTCTTCGGAAATTATCAAAGCTATTGAACTTGAAATTACAGCTTCCAAAACGGAACTACTCGTAATGGTACCTTATCGAAATGGCTTTTGGCATAGTTTATTGCATAAAAGCAAAACGAGGGTAATGGCTTCTGGCAATAGTGTGCCTTTGCTTTCGCTGCCTTTGTAGGTTTTGAGTTGTGAATTATGGGTTACGAGTTATAGGCTATAAGTATTACGTTAATGGGATGGCAAAGTCGCTACGGTAAAGACCGCTAGCATACTGATTACAGGATCGTAATGTGATACTAGGAAGTACAGATTGTCCCAGTACAAACCCTCTCTGCCCGTTGGGCATCTCTCCCTTTTAGGGAGAGAACAGCGATGCGACTATCTGCAAGGTATACTAACCCCTAATTCCCGACCACTGTTACCTGACTCCTAATATCTAACCCCTAAACAAAAAACCGTCGCAGCTTTTACACTACGACGGCAATCTACATATGAAAAATTAAATTTATGGTTTGATGAGTTTGACTTGGAACTGCTCCCTGCCATTGCTGATCTGTAACACATAAATACCTTTGGAAATCGCAGCTTTTAGATTAAGGGTATTGCTGCTACCTCTATGCTCGAAGCTGCCTTTTTGTAGCAACCTGCCTGTAATATCGCTTAGTTTATAGGTATAAATACCATTGCTGTAGGCAGCCATGGCGATGTTAATTGTATTACCTACCAAAGGGTTAGGATATACAACAACCGTAGACTCGCTTAAGCTCGCCACCTTTACCTCTTTAATCTCGGTAAAATAGCTTGACGTACCATCACTGTTGATGGCAGACAAACGATAATAGTTGCTGCCCAACTGAGGATTGGCATCTGTTGCACTATAGCTATTTAGCTGGCCTGCGCCTACCGTAGCCACCTTTACGAAATCTGTGCCATTGCTCATACGCTCCACCTCGTAACGCAGGATATCTATCTCACCGACCACGTTCCAGTTCAGGCTAACCTTGTTACCGTTTAACTTAGCGGTAAAATCTTTGAAGGTCACTGGCAGTACCACCACCTCCTCAAAGGCACCTATGCTAGGCAATGTAGCTCTCGCATTACCCAAAATGTCGTCTGTGACGGAAACTGGCGTACCTTTCTCTGCAATTTTTAATTTACCAGGTTCCTTGGTCTTAAGAAAAAAGTTAGTAGCCGAAGCCATATTAAAGAAAGTGCTTGGTGTTAGTGTCATATCGTTGATGGAATTTACATCTTGACCACTACGTGCCGCTTTCCATGCCGCGAAATTTTGTGCCATACCACTCCAGTTACCTACGTTGGTGTTGCCACTTGCCGTAGCCAAAAAATTATAATCTGATACCCAAGCTGGCGTTGTGCTAGTGGCACCATATAGGCTATGGATGCCCGAACCACCGCTACGGTTATTGAACAACAAGTTATTCTTTAAATCTACTGGGCTATTGTTGGTACGGTAAATGATTGAAGAAATGGCACTACCGCTAGCTGTACCCTCTAACAAAATGGTATTGTAATAAGCATTGATAGGTGTCGAGGGGTCCATCCCTCCCAACCTGTGCTCCGATAAGATACCATAAACGGGAATATCTCCATTATGATTGATATGGATAACGTTATTGGCAATAATAAAAGAGCTTGACGCAGTTTGGCTCAAAGACATGCCTCCTATGCTTGCACCAGCTGTAGCATTACTACTCTTCAGGTCGTAGACCCTATTCTTTAAGATACTCGTAGCTACAGAGATAATGCCATAAACCAAGGTTGCCCCAGAACCTGTAGCGTCTAAATTGGAGATCCTGTTTCCGCGAAGGATATTACTACTTGTAGAGTAAATACCCATTACGTGTTTTTGAGTTACATTACTAAAGCTAATAACATTGCTGCTTCTAAGGCCAGATATCGTATTATCAGCGATGGCATTAGGAGAAGTAACAGCACACCACAAACCAGATACATGAGAGTTATATGTCTGCCCATTTAGGCTCAGATTTTGAATATTATTGTTCTCAACAACACCTAATGACCTACCAGTCAAATATATACCAGACAATAAACCAGCCTCATGCGTCGTCATGTTTCTGATAACGTTATTACGGATGATCCCGCCATCACTATATATTCCATAAGTATTAATTGAGGCAGTTCCCGCACCGCCACCAGGAATTGTTAGCATGCTATTGCTCACTGCACCTCCAATAAAATTGTTTTCTATCGTTTTAAGTGTAGCTGTAGTAGTAGAACCTGTTAAATAAACACCGTAGAAATCTAAAATAGCTGCTGTAGCCAAGGTAGCTTTAATGCTAAAACCGCCTATATGGTTACCTGTAATTTTAGTGGCATAATCTCCAGAGGCCAAAACAACATAAGTATCAACCTGACGAGTGCTTTCTATTACAATATCATTGATAGTGCCTTGCGACCCTATATTGTTATTGATGATTTCGCTTTCTACACCGCTAACAATCATTCTTACACTAGACAAAAAACCACTTATTTTAAGCTTACTGATGAGATTGCCATCTACAATCTTTCCATTGCCAGTTACATTAATTCCGTAAAAGTAATTTTCACCAGTACCAGCAAGCTCATTAAATTGTAAATTGGACAAGGTATTGTTCTTAATATTACTAGTTATATCGCCTCTATTATATGCATTTATCATCGAATAGTCACTTGCTCCTCTTGAATTTTTATTCATTACCAAGCTATTCGCTGTGTTGACCGAGCCAATGGTATTATTCAATATATCCACTATTTGACTTCCAGAAGTACAGATAATACCTAAAAAGGATACATCATCATTGACAGGAGTACTCACGTTAATATTAGCAATAGTATTATTCTGTATGGTGGTTTTGGCAGCCGTAGAGTTACCTCCTACATAAATAATCTCCATTTTCAGTGCCGTGATCTCCATTTTTGCTCCGCTAGCACTTGGTGCTTTACCGCCAAAAAAGTTGCCTTCAATGATGTGACCACCTGTGCCATCAGTTAAAGAAATTGCTCTAAAGCTATTAATGCCGTCGGCAAGCAAAGGTTGTGTAGCAAAAGTATTGTAAAAATGGTTATTATTAATTTGCCAAGCTGAACCATCATTTGTATGAATAGCACCCCATCCGCCCCAGTATTCAAAATTGTTATTCAAGATCTGGGTATTACTATTGGGCTTACCTCTTGTACCCAACGAGGTAATTTGACATCCCTGTACAGTACCCGCGACATATGTACTGGCTACTGCAAAAGTATTGTTGTTAATAATGTTATCGGTATTACCTGCATTACCGTTAGTGGTGCCGAGTACCACTGCGGCCGAGGAGATATTTGCGCCCATCGCGGATTTAAAGGTAAGATAGCTTAGTTTGTTAAATTGGGCATCATTATATAGCCTTACCACGGAGTTTAGTTCAGAACTCCTAACTGTGTTTTCTAGTGTTATAGCACTAGTAGTCCCTAAACCACTAGGCCTACCATCCAGCGTAATGTAATCTGCATTATTTAGATCTATGAGCGGCCGTCCGATTGCTAAGTTTCCTGTTAAGTTAATACTCACGCCCGTTGCCGGCCTAATGGTTAAACCCAAAGTGGCACTGGCGCTAGGCAATGCGTTAATTACAATTGGGCTAGCCATAGCTTCGTTGGTATAGCCACTACTAAATTCGAGTATGGCCTGCCCTGTACCGCTAAGACCGTTGGCATTTACATAAGTTACTGCAGAGCGTAGGGTAGCAAAGGTACGCGGGCTGACATTGTCGGTTCCGTTAATTTGGTAAACGGTACCTCCTACCAGCTGGGCCTGTGCCAATAAGCCTATGCTCATCGCAAAAATGGTGAGTAGAGTTTTTTTCATAGATAGATTTTAGAACGAACGATTTTATAACAAATTAAAAGTCAACACATAAGCAGTTAAGCAACCTATCAACTGGACATCATAGCATTACTGCACAAAGATAAAAGCTACTTCGCTTGCAGAGGAAGATTACGGCAACATGTTCACTCCCAATAGCTCTTAAATGGTAACTTATTGGTGATTTTTTTCAAAATGAAGAGGTGATGGAAAGAATAATGTTTATATGTTAAGGGCATAGCAAAGTAGCTATGGTAACGGAAGTTCTCTATGCATATACTAATGCTATCGTCTTCATAATGTACTCGTTACGGAATCGTGATGCGATAGTAGAAAGTCAATGGTAATGTTTTTAACCCCTCTCTGCCCGATGGGCATCTCGATGTGCCTAACTCTAATAAGCGTACTAAGATCTAACCCCTAATTCCTAACACCTAATACCTGACTACCGCTTCTAACAATCCATCCATTGCTTTAACGCAGCTGCTTTTTCTCGGCTTACAATTACCTCGATATCACTGTTTTTTAGTGCGACCTTTAGCTTACCGTTAAAATGGTTATGGAGCTGAGCGATGGCATTTACATGGATAATGCACTGTCTGTTGGCCCGAAAGAAAACGTGAGGATCTAGCTGTTCATCCAACTCTTCCATGGTTTGCGGTAATACGATTTCCGTACCATCTTTTAACCTAGCTTTGGTAACTTTAAATTCAAGGTGGAAATAGCAAATATCTTCTATCGCGATAGCTTTGTAACCATCCTTATAGGGAATTAAAAATCTACTTCGATGTTCCTTAGGTTTTAAATACCTCACCAAATCATCTATTGCCGTTTGACTTTTATTGGATGTGCAGTATTGTTCTACTTTTTCTAGGGCTACCTGTAATTCTTCCTGTTCTACAGGTTTAAGTAAATAATCTACACTATTGTATTTAAATGCTTTAACAGCATACTCATCATAAGCTGTTGTAAATATGATTGGACAAGTAATCGTTACCTTATCGAAGATTTCGAAACTTAACCCATCTGATAAACGAACATCCATCATCACCAAATCAGGCATAGTTTCATGGCTAAACCACTCCAAAGTTTCGGCTACGCTATCTAATACCGCCACTATGGTTGCTTGAGGTCTAATGATACCTATTAGCCGCTTTAAACGGTCGGCATTTAGCTTTTCGTCTTCTATGATTAGGATGTTATTGCTCATAATCCATTAAGTGAACAACCACTTTATAGGTAGTTGGAGTTTTGATAATTTCTGGAGTTTTGCCTTTCAAAAGCTCAAATCTGCTCATGATATTTGGAAGCCCGATACCAAAAGAACGTAAATTTTGGTTTTCTATTAAGGCTAACGAATTTTCTACCACTAAAATTTGTGTTTCCTGCGTATACACCCTAATGGTTAAAGGTTTGTTTTTATTGGTAGAATTATGTTTGATTGCATTTTCTATCAACAGTTGCAGGGTAAGCGGCGGCAGGTACAAAGCCTTACTTTGTGGGGCAACGTCAATATCGAAAGTAATGCCCGAACCGATACGATGTTTGATAAGGAAGATATAGGATTCGAGAAATTTAAGTTCTTCTTCCAGCGAAATAGTGTTCTTCTTTGAGTTGACGAGCAGGAAGCGGTACACCTTGGAGAATCTCTCTGAATATTCGTAGCCGAGCTGCTGGTCTTCGAGAATTAACTCTGATAAGATACTGAGGCTGTTGAAAATAAAATGAGGATCTAACTGTAATTTGAGCGAGTTTAACTGCGCTTCTACAGAGGCTTGTTTCAGCTCTGCTTCTCTTAGTTTGTGCTCCGTTACTTTCATTTCGGAGTTTTTCCAATTGCTCACTAAATAACTAACGGTGTTAATGGCAATAATCATAAATGAAATCATCATGCTCACTACGCCCCATTGCATTAAGTTTTTGATGTCTTCTGTGGATGGCGCACTTAAATCTTCCTTTTCGATGCAGATAATAAAAACGATGTTTAAGAATATGATAAACATCACTGCCAACATGTTAAATAGTGCTTCTACCACTAATCGTTTAAGTGGCCTGTCGGTCCAAGGTAGGCTATAGTTAAGCTTTGCATGTATAAAGATAGACGCTTCTGAGACGAGAAAGCAGAAAACCAAGGAGGTACACCATTCGGCCAATAAATTCCAGAAATTTCTTTGTGAATACTCTGCCCAAAACTTAGCGTAAGGATCTAATAAAAAGGAAACTAAGTAAAATAGCACGAAAGCAAAAGGCACAAAAACCATTCGTTTTACCTTATTACTTAAAAATGTATTTTCCGTTTTATCCACCAACAAAGCTATATTTAATCTTTTGCAAAGGTAATCCATTGATAGTTTTATATTAATTTTTCTTCACCGAAGTGTAAAAAAAACGGGCTAAATCGGAGATATGCAAGGTTGAATAACCTCAAGTGTAGGATGTGTATATCCGTAAACTCGACTTAAATTGAAGCAACCTAGCTATTAGCTCGTCATTCTAGCTACATATATATAGATGGCATTTACTAATGAACATTCGAATTTCACATTACAAATAATGGATTACAAATCCACGGTTATTTAAGTCGGGATTACAAATCCCAACTAGCAAGGCTTAAATTGAAGCAACCTCGCTAATAGTTCGTCATTTCGACCCTTAGGAGAAATCTAGCTACATATATGAAGATGGCATTAACTAATGAACATTCGAATTTCATATCGCAAATAATGGATTACAAATCCATGGTTATTTTAGTCGGGACTACAAATCCCAACTAACAAGGTTAAAAATTCCGATTAATGAGCGAAATCGCTTCTCATATTTTTCTAGCGAAGCATTACAATTCCCGTCTACACAGCCTTTTCCTATACTTCGGAGGGAATGACGTACTTGGGTGTGGGCATTTCCATCCAACCAACCAACCAACCAACCAACCAACTGAACCTAAACCACTTGCAAAACCTTCAAAAAGTTATCCCCAAAACTGATATTAACAAGCTGTTATGAGCCCTATTTTTTACCTTTGTAACCTAAAAAATAGCATAAAATGAAGCTGAATTCCCTGCAACAACTCATCATGGATTTTATAGAAAAGACCGACAGGCCTATCTTCATGACAGGGAAAGCAGGTACAGGGAAAACTACGTTTTTACGCTACATTAAAGCCAATACCACTAAAAACCTTGCTGTGGTAGCCCCTACCGCAGTTGCTGCAATTAATGCAGGCGGCGTAACCATCAACTCTTTTTTTCAAGTTCCTTTTGGTCCCTTGGTGCCGAGTACACAAACTGCTTCGTTAGCCGAGCTTTTCGATAAGAAAGTAGGTTACGAAAAAACCAAGCTGCTCAAATGCCTCGACTTGCTGATTATCGACGAAATTAGTATGGTGCGGGCAGATATGATTGATTACATTGATACCGTGCTGCGAGCCGTAAAAGGCATTTCGAAACCATTTGGTGGTGTACAATTGCTGATGATTGGCGATTTGTACCAGCTTTCGCCAGTTTTTCAAAAAGATTGGCATGTCCTTCGGAATTACTATACCGGCCCTTATTTCTTTGATAGCTTAGCGCTTCGAAAAACACAGCTTCTTACTTTCGAATTGGAAGAAGTTTACCGCCAAACCGACCCTATCTTTGTAGATATACTGAATAGTGTACGTGATGGCTCTGGCAATGAAGATTTACTGGCAAAATTGAATGAACGCCATCTAGAAAATACTACAACGGAAGAGTTGAAGGATTATGTAACGCTTACTACCCATAATCCTTTGGTGAAACAAATTAACGAACAGAAATTAGCAGCACTAGAGAGCGAAGCCTATACTTATAAAGCGACGGTAACCGATGATTTCCCTAAAGAGGCCTATCCTGCTGAAGAAGAGCTGATACTTAAAGTTGGTGCGCTTGTAATGTTCATTAAAAACGATGCTTCTGGAAAAAAGCGTTACCACAACGGCAGAACGGCGAAAATTACGGCACTTACCGAGCATTCTATCCTACTCAACTTCTTAGATGATGGCACCGAACTGGAAGCAGAACGTGAGATTTGGCAGAATGTAAAATATGCACTTTCAGAAATCGACAATAAGGTAACCGAAACCAATGCTGGTTCATTTAGTCAATTTCCATTGCGATTGGCGTGGGCAATTACCATCCATAAAAGTCAGGGATTAACTTTTGACAATGCCTTAATAGATGTAAGTGCTGCTTTTACCCACGGTCAAGCTTACGTGGCACTAAGCAGGTGCAGGAGCTTGGAAGGCATGGTGTTACTAGAAAAGGTGAAACCAGCGAATATCATTACCGACAAATCTGTGATAGGTTTTATGCAAGCGGCAAAAGAAAAGATGCCAGTCAATACAGATTTGGAACAGTCTATCATCAGCTCGGAGTTAGGCGTACTTTCTAGCTTGTACGATTTCTCTATCATGATACTGGCATGGAACACCTATAAGTCTATTTTGTTAGAACGTCTTTCAATAGATTTAACTTCCACAGAGAAATTGCTGTATACAGAAATTGGCAACATCGGTACTCGTTTTATTCAAAAGGAACTGGTTGCGCAAAATGAATCTCCGTGGCAATCGACAGTCATAAAAGAGCGTTTGCAAAAATCGTCAGCATACTTTTTAGCTAAGCTCGAATTATTGGAAGACATGCTGATCGATTTGCACCAGACCTATCCGGCATCATTGATGGATGACGATTATTACTTATCGGTGAATCTTATTTTAGAACAACTGAAAGGCAAAACAGCGATGTTCCGTTCATTACCGTCTGCAATTGATACCACAACAATTTTAGAGCGTTGGAAAAGTGTTGCTATCGAATATCAGGCTATCGACAGATGGAGCTCTACCACCGTTACCAAAGAAGCTGAAATCACTAACAAGGCACTTTACGACCAGCTTTATGCTTGGCGCATCAAAAAAGGAAAAGAAAGAAATACATCAGACTATAACATTTTATCAGAGCAGGTGCTGAAAGATATTGCAGCTAAACTTCCTAAAACACTTAAACAGTTCTCACAAATTAAAGGTGTTGGCGAAGGAAAAGCGTTTGATTTTGGAGATGAAATCCTTAAGATGGTGAGGCAATATTTGGGAGAAGGTGATTTGCTTTTCTAGAAGATTAGTTTTTTAAACACATAGAAACATAGGATTTTGAAGCTTATTTCTATGTCTCTACGTGGTTATAAGAAAAGAGACCAAAGATAAATACTAACAGTATTTTAATACCAAAACCTATAATGCTTGGCAGTATTTTTGTACGTGTCTTGAAAATTAATGCGCATGATTAGAACTTTAATTATTGAAGATGAACCCGCCGTACGTAAAGAAATTGAATGGCTGTTACAAAAACAAAGTGATTTCAATTTAATTGGTGCGGCAACCAATGTAGCCGACGCTTTAATTTTGATCAAATCTACCGCTCCAGAGCTGGTTTTAATGGATATCCAGCTAACCGATGGCACCGCTTTCGATATTTTAAATCAACTCGAAGAAATCAATTTTAAGATTATATTTATTACCGCCTTCAACCATTTTGCAGTGAAAGCGATTAAGTATGGTGCACTTGATTATTTGTTGAAGCCTTTGGATGAAAATGAGTTTCAAACAGCCTTAACCAAGATTGCCGAAGATGGTGCAAATGGATTGGCACAACAGCAACAGCAAATTTCGATTCTAAAATCTCAGTCTTTAAATACCGAAGGTGATCTAGAAAGCCGTATAGTTTTACACACACTGGAGTTTCTTCAGGTACTGCAACTCAAAGAAATTATCTATTGCCAAAGCGAGGGCGGTTACACTAATTTCTTTTTAACGGAAGGCAGAAAAATCATGATTTCGAAACCGTTGAAATTCTACGATGAGCTGTTGCCAGAAAAATGGTTCCTTCGCCCCCATCAATCGTATTTAGTAAATGTGTTGTACGTTGATAAATTCTTAAAATCGGGTACCATCATATTAAAAGACAAAACAGAAATCCCTGTTTCAAGCAGAAGAAAAGACTATATTATTCAACACATTAACCATATTGAGTAATGAGAAATAGTTACGCTCTTTTGTTTCTATTCATTTTTTGTACCGCATTTTACGGATGTAATCAAAAAGCAATCGACAAAAAACTAGAAGACCGCCAAAAAGCGCTTCAAGGTTTTAAGGATACCAGTGAAGAACTGAAACAAAGTTCAGATGCTGCTGCGAAACTGAAGTATTGGAATCGACAATTAGCCAATCCCCAATTCAATACAGATTCTGTGTTGGTTTCTAAAATACATTACAATATTGCTGGAGTATTTTATTCGATGTCGGAGTTGGATTCTATCAAGAACCACATGCAAGTGGCTTGGGAGTTGATGGAGAACCAAACTGGATACGATGCTGATAAAGTGCAGCTCTTTTCTGGATTAGGAAATATTGCAAATCTAGAGCAAAAAGTACATCAGGAGAATTATTACTACAATAGTGCTGCGCAAATGTTATTGGCCGACAGCGCCATTAACCTCACACCCAAACAAAAAATAACCATTTATTTCTCTGCAGCACAATCAAGCGCAAAGTTACGTCAGTTTAAAAATGCTTTTGTATTGAACCGCAAAGCGATGGAACTTTTGCCACTTTTAAAAGACAACCAAAAGGAAAAGTTTAGGGCTTACAGTCAGATTGCGGTTTGTTATTTCAAATCTGGCGGCAGTACCGATTCACTTTACAGCTACATCAAAAAAATGGAGCAGCTGTACATGGAAAATCCGAACAAGCAGAGCGAGAACTTTTTGTATGATAGGAAAGCAACTTATTTTTCTAAAGTAAACATCGCCGATTCGGCGTTTTACTATAGCCAAAAAAGGCTTAAGCTAGATTTAGAAGATGAGCTGCAAAATGGTGCAAGGGCTTTTAGCGTTACTACAGGTAATTTATACACCAGCTATTGTGACATGGCTGGCGTTTTCATAGAATCTAAACAATTGGACAGCGCTGCCTATTACTTAAAGCAGTGTGAGAACTTTGCAAAAAAATATCCTGACAAGATAGATGACGAAAGTTTACTACTGTACGAACAAAACTTGGTGAACTATTCTTTTGCCACTAAAAAGTACGCAGATGCCGAGCGTCAACAAGATATTTTGTTAAGGAGAACTCGGTTTCTCTATGAGTTGGAAAGCAGCAGAGCCATCGCAGAAATGAGTACCATTTTTCAGCTTCAGGCAAAAGACAAATCTATCCTTAACCTAAATGAAACCGTGGTTTTGGCGCAGAGCAATCTTCAAAAAAACCGACTATGGTTATTAGTGAGCACCCTTGCTTTTTTATTGGCTGTAGCCATTATTTCATTGCTTTATTTTATCCAAAGGCAAAGAAAACTAAAGAACGAAGCTGAGAGGGCACAATTGGAACAACGTCTACTGCGCACCCAAATGGAACCTCATTTCATTTTCAATACACTATCGGCGCTGCAAAGTTTCATCCGCTTTAACGACAATGAAAAAGCGCTCAAATATTTACATCAATTCGGTAGATTGTTAAGAAGCAGTCTAGAATCGTCTAGGGAAGGTTATGTGAAGCTGAGCGAAGAGATTGACACATTGGAAAACTACCTCAGCTTACAGCAAATGCGTTATGATGATGCCTTCTGCTATCAAATCAATTATGATGAGGAGCAAGATGTAGAAAGTATTTATATCCCTCCTATGCTAATGCAACCTTTTGTAGAAAATGCGATTTTGCATGGTATCAATCCCAATGGTAAAAATGGTTTAATTACGGTAAATCTGGATGTAAAAGAAAAAACTGTATTGGTAACCATCACAGATAACGGCAAAGGAATTTCTCAAGAAGTTAAACCGCAACAGCACAAATCTTTATCTACCGCCATCAGCAAAGAACGACTGGCTATTATTGCCAAAGAAAGTGGCGTAGCAGCAGGAATTGAGATTAAAAGCGAAAAGAACAAAGGCACTATAGTTACCCTAACTATCCCTATAAAAATGGCTTAAATCATTGTTTTTAATCACGAATAATAAGCCAATTATAGCAGATACTAGGCAGCAAACCGCAAATAATAATAGATAAAAACTATTCTTTCGCCAATCTGTAATTTTAGGTATTCAATCTTAAAAAAATGATGAAACCAACGATGAAAAAATCACTACATATAGGCATCTGCATCCTCGTATTTCTGCTGACCAATATTGGGTTTGCAACCGCACAAGAAATCAAAAGATATTTATATCAAGGTACGGTAGATAACAGAGCTGTGAGATTCTACTTAAAGCAGTTACCGAACAATTGTGGCGGTAGCGATACTTACGAAGCGATGTATCAATACGGAAAAGGTAAAAACTGGATTGAATTGCTAAACCAAACTGACGAAAAAGGAAACTTTTGTTTTACGGAAATTCGTTTCACAGGTGTGCTTATCCTTAAAAAAACAGCCAAAGGAATGAGCGGAATTTGGATTAGTCCAGACATGAAAAGACAATTAAAAGTTAATCTCACCTTACAAAAGCTGTCTGCAACAGAAATTGAAGAGCTTGAAAAACGATTAGAAGTAACACATTACGAAAACTTTGACTGTTAAATAAAGATATGAAAAAGACGAATAATTTGATTTTCGCCACATTGGCGTTGGTATTTACGGCTTGCAATTCTGCACCAAGAGAAGAAACAATGGAAGAAAAACTGGCCGCCTACAATAAATCGAAAATTGATTTACTACAAGGTGCTACCCCTGAGTTTTCGGCTAAAACAACGGATGGAAGTGTTTTTAACTCCAAGGATAACAAAGGAAAGTACTGGGTTTTGTTTGTTTACGACAGTGGTTCTATTGCAAAGAGTGAAAGTTATGACATGGCGGCCGAGCTGAACAAAACCTATGAACTGTTTGGCGATAAAATACCAATGGTTGGTTTAGTGAATGGTTTTTCTGATGATGAACCTGCGCTTAAAAAGTTATTTGCAGAGGCAAAGTTTAGCTTTAAACAAATCGACAATACTGAAGGCCCCAACAAAGAAAAACCGTTGAACGACAACGTATTTTGCACGCCAGCTAAAATCTTGATTGACCCGAGTGGAAAAGTGGTTTATAATGGTTGCGGTGGCAAAACAGAAACCTTTGATTACAAGTTGGATAGCTTAGTTAAAGCTGGTTTATAACAAAAAAATGAAGTTATTAATATCCATTTCCCTGTTTTTCTTGAGCACCGCTTTGTTAGCACAAGAAAAGGTATTTCATCAGCCAGATGTAAAAGGAGAATGGCTCTATGTTTATCCTTTTGCTGATAGTACTTATGTAATTGCCATACAGCATGGCATAAAAGAAGGCGAAGAAGATGCGCTAAAGACAACTAATGTCTATTTCGGAAAAATGGGTAAGACCGACAAAATATTTTGGAAGGAAGAGCTACAGATGCTGTTAACTCAAAATAGTGTTAGCTACGAAGATTTCAACAACGACGGGATAAAAGATGTCTTAATTTTTGAAAGGAATGGAGCTCGAGGCGCCAATGCTTTCTTTAACCTATATCTACTCAACCCAACAAATCATACCGTTAAAAAAGTAGTTGGCTTCAACAGAATCGTAAATCCCAATTACAACAAAAAGCATAAAGTAATTGTAAGTTATGGCTTGGCCGGAGAAGATTTTTACACCAGCATTTACAGGATAGATAATAATAACAAACCTTACCAAATAGGCAAAACGTTTAAGGAAACAGAAGATATGGATTTGGATCAAAAGATAGAAAGTGTATTAAAGAAAAATAAATAATCACAATAGTGCCTTAAAATATCAAATTAAAGATGTTTAAATATAATTGCCTTCACTTATACAATACCACTGAAAAAAACATGAAGAAGAGAATACTTTTGATCTTACTAGCTACAATGTTTTTGAGCCAAGCCTATGCACAAAAAGCAAAAGTTACAGCCAATTTAAATTTCACTGGTACTGTTGGTAGTTATCCAATAGAGATGTCCCTAAAGTTAAATAACTATTCTGATAGTGTTTCGGGTACTTATTATTATGTTAAAAGCGGTCGCGAAAACTACATTTATCTTTCCGGCACATTAAAGGCAGGCGACTTGGTATTTACCGAAAGTAACTACAACAGTAAAAAGCGCAAGTTTGAAGACACAGGTTACTTCAGAATGGCATACGTAGGGCAAACTTCTTTATCAGGCAGTTGGCAAAAAGATAAAACAAATACCAATCCCGAGAAAGCACTAACGGTTAAATTAAAAAGCAGAGAAAACCTGAGTAGTTTCAATCCGTTCGGCTTTGATTTTATCATGTCTAAAAACAAAGCCAATTACGAAAACATCACCGAAAATGCTGCTAAATATTTTAGCTTACTGTCGTTACATATCAACGTTAATAAGAGTTCGAGGTGGGTTCTTTCTGATTTCGACAAATATGATTTGGTAAAAGATGAAGTTGAATTGGAAGATGTAAATTTTGATGGTTATCTAGATATCAAAATACCAATCTATTATCCAGATAGGGCGAAAAATGATTATGGTTATGTGTATTTCATTCACGATTTAAAGTCAAAAGGTTTCCGTAAAAGTGACCAATTAAATAAATTAGGTGTAGTCTGGTTTAATCCCATTAAGAAAGAAGTAGAAAAATTGGATGCTGATGGCAACGGAAACGAAGGAACAGCTTATTACAAATGGTTCAACGGAAAATTGCTAATTACGAAAGAAATCAGGGTTTACGAAAATGACGAATACACGCATTACGATGAATACAAGATTGAAAATGGGAAGTCTGTAAAGATTAAGAGTTACAAAAAGAAAGGCTAAACTTTGAAACAGCGAAAACTCTTAAGTCAGCGACACCCCCTGCTCTATTTCTTGGCAGTTTGGGCTAGGCGTTTAAAGCGTATCGCCGAATGGTACGTAGATGGAAAAAAATATGCAAAAACGAGAACAGTAGACAAGCTTTCCAATCGCATAAAAAAGCATCAATCTGTGTTATTGAAAAAACTGGGAGACAATAATGCGCAACTTCAGCTGAATAAAGTAACCAACTTAAAAATTGCGGTAAAAAAGCTAGATGGAATTTTAATTAAACCTAATGAAACCTTTTCATTTTGTAAATTAGTTGGCTTGCCTACCAAGAAAAAAGGTTATTTAGATGGAATGGAACTTTCTTTCGGAGAAGCTAGAGCAGGAACTGGAGGTGGTATTTGTCAAATCTCGAACCTCATTCACTGGTTGGTGATGCATAGTCCGCTAACAGTTACCGAACGGTACCATCATTCATTTGATCCATTTCCGGATGATGGACGGGTTTTACCTTTTGGTAGTGGTGCTACAGTTTTTTATAATTACAGAGATTATCAGTTTACCAATAATACAGCACATACATTCCAAATCAATTTATGGTTTACGGAGAAATGTTTGGAGGGCGAGCTTCGCATTAACGAAGAGCTAGATTACGCCTATCATGTGATAGAGAAAGACCATCAGTTCTTGAAAATAGACCATCAGTTTTACCGAAAAAATGAAATTTGGAGAGAGAAATACCTCAAGTTTGAAGGTGGAAAGGTGGTAGAAGCAGAATTACTGACCAAAAATTTTGCTAGGGTAACGTATCAGCCGGAGCGTTGGGTTGAGGGTAGTTAAAATAGTAACAATTAGCGCTTCAATTAATTTCCCATCACTACGAGAGCTTACGCTGATTTATCCTATCGTGTGAACAAGTTTTTTTTATACTCAATGCTAACTCACTTTCGTAAAGCCACTGTTTTTCGCCATTACGAACGTCAATCTTCAGTGCCAGCCAAATCAAAAAAAGAGCACTAAACTACGCGTAGCAGCATCGAGCCTAAGCCTGTCTATTTTTGACAGGCAGCGATGACATTTTTTGATGTGATGGGCTTGTGGAAAGGCACCTCAGAAGATTGACAAGCGCTTTGGGTACTTTGTCGCGACAAAGTACCTAGGCCCAGCCGGCTATGAGGCCTAAATAATGCCTACAAAAAACTTGATAACACTCTAGCATAACTGGAGCCGACCATCGGTAAATCAAAAATAGAATACAATGTTTGCGTCACATAACAGTATCAATCAACTTTACGAATAATAGCAAAATACCAACAAATACATTGCTAAATCGCACAGATAATAACTCTCACAAATTACTGCATTTTCAACAGATATATTAGTGTAACAAAGCATTTGTAAATCATGAAAGCCATTATTAACCTTTTAATAGTATTCTTACTGATTGGTACTGAAGCAAGTGCTCAACAAGTGCTGATGGATACCGCTTTCATGCAGCCTTACGACGCCAACAGTTACGATAAAATTGATGGTTTTTTCGACAAAGGAAAAAGCCTAGAAAGATCTACAATAAACAAAAGCACGCTCGTTTATTCACTACCCAACTTACAATCCAAGCAAGTTGGCGATCTCGAAGCCTTCACTCCTATTGTTCTACTAAAAGAAGGAATACATCCTAAAACAAAGCACAACTGGATAAAAATTAAGTACGATGTGCAAAACGATAATGGCAGATACGAAGAAAGGCAAGGTTACATTATCAACAAAAACCTCAGTATAGGTAATGTAAACGCAAATTTAGCAAACGAAAACCTAGCATTTATCTTAAGTAAAAGTCCGCTGTTAGATGCTGATTTAAAAAAACCTAAGTTTAGACTAAATGCTGTTCATCGTTTCACAGATTTAAATTACAAAAAGATAAATCGTATAAATACTTATGATTTGAGCATTGGCGCTATAGATTATTACAACCATTTTTACTTAGCCGGTGTTTATAATAATGCATTAAAGCAAATGCCAAATTTGTTGCGCTTGTATTGGCATCATGGGGAGAGTTGTCCCGAAAGTGAGGGTAATGTTTTTATAGCTTATGCGAACGGAAAAATAAGCGAAATTATAAATGCTAGTTCTACTGGCGAAGGTGGCTTTTACGAAAGCACAAAGGTTTATATTCCGTTAAAATTTAATAAAGGCAAGATTTTATTGGTAGAAAATGGAGATAGCGAAAACATGCTGGACAGTTACAACGGAACTTTAAAAACCATTCCCTATCCTAAAGATTGTGGCATACCTATTGAACAGTTAATTGTAGTTATTGAAGAAGATGCCGAGGGCAAAACAGATATAGAAGGCAACTTTATTGAAAACAAAGACAAAGAAATTGTGATGGAGATTACCCACAAAATTATTCGTTATTATAAGTGGGATGGACATCGGTTACAAGAGGTAAAAAAGATTGTAATTAAACAACGTAAAGAAAATTAAAGCTCAAATAAGATGAGAAATTTCGCAATTGCAGTAATTCTAATTTTGTTAACGGGGTGCAGAAACACTTCAAACGAAACGAACGAAGAAAAGGTACCAGACACTGTAAAAACTAAAGCTGATGGAGTTACTTTAACGAAACAGGATAGTATTCCCGTTAAAAAAATAGCAAAAAAAGACACGATTAGAAATTACAAAGACACGCAAATGAGTGAGGAGTTTTTTCAAAAAGCAATTATTGATCTTAGCGATAGCTCTTTAACGGTTTATCAAAATATAAGAGCAGATTATCGGATTTTTGGCTATCAAAAACCTGATACCAATTCAAGAAAAATGATTTTCTTTTCTGTCTTTACGCCAGATGTAGAGGGCAACCCGTACAACTGCCCTTATGGTTCTTATTATTACTCGGGTGCAATGGAGAACACTCAAATTAAATACATCAAAAACTCAGGTGCTTTTGTAAAAACTCACCTTATTAAAGATGAAAACACATTACTTACGCCAATATATTTCCTTAAAGATTGGGTACAGTTCGAAGAAAGAAATTAATAATGAAAAACTACATTGCACCTTTTCTGCTTATCAGCTTATTTTTATCGATAAATTCGGTTTTTGCTGTTAAAGAAACACAAAATTTCAACACCAATTTCACAGGTAAACTAGGCAGTAAAACTGATGTTGTTTTTAGCTTAAAGAACATTAATGGCAAACTGAATGGTTTTTACTTTTATGATAAAATAGGCATAGAAATAAAATTAATTGGAGAAATAACTAATGGTAATGCCACCATTTATGAGCTCGATGAGCAAAACATTAAACAGGCTAAAATCACTGGCAAATTTTCTCAAAATGGCTTTATGGGCAAATGGGAAAGTTTGTTATCTAAAAAAGTATTTCCAATACAATTAAAATCGACCCCTAAAACCATTCCTTCGCTGCCTAAAAATCTAATCGGAACTTACAAAGTTGATGAAGAAAGCAAATGCGACCTAAACATTAGCATCTCCAAAAATAAAGATGAATATTTTTACCATTTTAAAAGTTCAAAACGTAAGCTAAAAGGCAAAATCACTTTTAGTAGAAGCTTAGAGGAAAACTTGGTTTATATCAATTTTTATGGAATTGAATGGGATGAAGACAGCGGTGATGTGACCAACGACAGCGACGAGGAAACTTCTTCGGTAAACGACAATCTACCAACCGTAGTTCAAGGCCTGTTAAGCGATGGCGAAATTACCATTCAAAATACCGGCAACGCAATGAACAGATATGTTAAGATTGGCGAGTGCGATTTGAAATATATTCATTTGAAAAAGGTAAAGTAAGTTGGATAGTATTTAAGGTCCTACCCTTTCCTTCAAAAAGCTAATTCCTCGTCTCTATCAAAGGGATAAAAATTTGTTGGCAAAGTTGAATGCTTTTTAAACAACATTTTGCGAATAATAAAGTAAAACTAACAGATTGTTTGTTGTTACTAACGGATAATAATCACCGCATTTTTTAAAACAAAACAGTGCTATTTTTAATTAAGCAATTAGCTAGACGAAAGCAAGGTTAATAAACTATGCTATAGCGTTAGGGATATTAGCGATATCCTTTTTTGTTGCAGCTGCATTGATTTACGGGATGAATGATCACAAAAAAGATTTAGCGTATAGCCCGCCCTTTAGTGAACGCCCCAAATTTATAATGATAACTAATATAAGGTCTTAAATGAAAAATAGCTGTATTCTAATGTTGATGATCCTAAATATCGGTGTAGCATCGTGCCAACAAAATAGTGAGCCTGATTGTACAGGGAAACAAGGAAAAGAGAAACGTGCCATCAAATCTGAAAAAATTATCTACTATATAAATGGGGATGAAAGAAGAGGTAGTTTTGGCTCTGATGAAATGAACGAATACGATAAGCAGGGCAATTTATTAGTTCATTCGATGGTGCTGCATGACGAAGATACCAAACAGGATACCATTGTTCCATCGAGCAAGTTCCATTACAAAAATGGATTGCTTTTTAAGCAGGAAGATTTTAGTGTTTTAAGGGGCGGAATTAAGAATTACGAAGTAGAAACGCTTTACGATAAAAACAAGAAAATTATAAAGGTATTGCATCATGTTATAGATCAGGACAAAGTTGTGCTTGGCAAAAACTCCCACTATTACGAATACGGCATTAACGAAGAAAACGTCAAGAAAAGCGAGGTTTTCTATTATAATGAGGACAAGAAAAAATTTGAGTTCGATTACCGCTTAGAGCAAAAATTCGATGGAAAAAACTTGTTGGAAGAAAACTACTTTGGCAAGGATAATGAAATCTACAGATCCACAAAAAACACTTACAACAACAAAAAACAACGGGTTAAAAGTATAAATAGCGACACGAGATATAATGAAATGACTTTCGCCTACAACGAAAAAGGAGACGTGATTAAATATGTTTATACTGATGGTGAAGACTATATAGCAGAAACGGTTTATACCTACAAGTACGACTGCGATGGCAACTGGATTGAAAAGACAGAAGAAGTTAAAGCTAAAGGCGAAAAGGAACCCAAATACACTGTAAAAAGAGAGATCGTATATTATTAGTAGCAGTACCGATGTTATTTTAAAGGCAAAATCATGAAAATCATCTTCACATTTATATTTACATTGACCACTGCAATAGCTGTTGCGCAAAAAAGCAATTATGTAAAAACCGTAGATGCTTTTTTGATTGCCAACGAGCAAAACAAGGTACTGCCCTATCTCGAAGCTCAGCTAAAACAAAACCCTAAAAACGAGGAGTTATTGCGGATGCTAGGGTTTCATAATTTACAGCGAAACAACTTGGTAAATGCTGAAAAATATTATCGGGAGGCGTTAACTGTAAATCCGAAATGTGCCCGTTGCGATGTGAACTTAGGCAATATTTTTGCAATGAAAAATGATTTTAAAACGGCGCTTAGCCATTTAGAAAAAGCGGTAAAGACAGATCCTAAAGATGCTAGTATTTTGATAACTAGAGCACGTTTAAAAGAAATGTTAGGCGATGGAATTGGGGCACTATCAGATTACAACAAAGCCGTAGAATTGGAACCGGAAAATGCACAACATTATGTACAACGAGGTAAATACAACATGAACAGCGGTTACCATGCTTTGGCATTGGCCGATTTTAACAAAGCGGTTGCACTTTATCCAAGTTCTTACTCCGGCTACTACTATCGATCTAACGTTTACTTCGGCCAACAGAAATACAACGATGCTTTAAACGAAGTAAATAAAGCTATTGAATTAGATCCAAAACAGGCTGAATTATATATTAGTCGCGGTGTGATTTATAATAATCTGCAAGATTACGACAAAACCTTAACTAATTATTCTAAAGCGATTGAGCTTAACCCAAACTATTTTCTAGCATATTTAAATCGATCGAAAACTTATTACGCCTTAGAAAACCTCGATGCGTCTTGTACAGATTTACAGGTTGTAAAACGATTAATTAAGGAAAACAACATCAATGATCCAGAGTTATTAAAAGAGATTGAAAGTGAATTCAACGACTATTGCGACGATAGTAAGGCCAGTTATTTTTACCAAAGGGGCATCGCTAGTTACAACCTTAATAAATTTACTGAAGCCATAGCTTTGTATAATTCGGGATTAAAAAAGTTTCCTAAAAATGCCATGTTGTTAACTTTTAAAGGAAACGCATTATTAGCGTCTTCAGCAAACGAAAATGCATTGAAATCCTATCAAGAAGCGTTAGCAAATAAGCATACTTTATTGGGAGAACTTAAAGAGGCTCGCAATTTGGAAAACGCTAGCGAAGCTGATGCCCAAAAAGCGTACAACGCAACTTTAGCAGATATACATTTCGGCATATCAACTGCTAAAGTAAATCTAAATGACTTTACGGAAGCGTTAAATCAAATCAACACGGCAATTAAGCTTAAAGATGGTCTTCAGCAAACCGGTATGGAAACCTATTATAATTTGAGAGGAAATATTTATTTAGCTATATCCAATTATGAAATGGCACAATCAGATTTTAATAAAAGTATCTCGATCAACAAAAATTATGGTTTAGCTTATGTAAATAGGGCGATTGCAAAGGCAAGTTTGGTAGAGAAAATTAAGATATCTTCTTATCATCTAAGTGGAAAAGCGAACAAACAGCCGTTGCAAGTCGTTTTTGCATCTACTAAATTAGATAGGAAGAAAACCGAGAGTAGCCTAAATGCTGCACTTAACGACTGCAATACGGCAATAGAAATAGATAAGAACTTCGGCTTTGCCTATTACATTAGAGGGCAAATAAAGCACAGATTAAACCAACCTGATTACTGCATTGATTTGCTAACAGCGAAGAAATTAGGATTACAAGTAGAACCAGTTCTGGTAAAAGACTGCGCCAACTAAATCGACTGTCAAATGAAAAACTATAAACTCATATTAGGTACTATTAGCATAGCTTTGATATCGTTTTCCTGCTCGGAGAGAATACACGATTACCACGCAGGTTTCATAATAGACGAACAAGGAAAACCGATTGATAGTGCATTGATTTACGAAGATTTAGCCGAAAACTATGTCATTAAAACCTACAGCGACAGCACTGGTTATTTTAAACAGAAACGGCAGTCGCTAATGGATTTGATTGTTTCGAAAGAAGGCTACCTCACAGATACCATCAGAATGGTTTGGCACCAAGCGGGAGAAACTACTGAGTATTCGACATTAGTTAAAACAGATAGCTCAAAAGTGGTACTTAAAGCGGATAGTTCTGTACAAAAAGTAACTATCATTTTAGGTTTTTATAGCATTTGCTGTGGTACGCCAAATGGAGAAGAAATATTAAACTACGCTGGAAAATTCATCCAACATCACGACTTAAAAAATGTAAAAATTACCTTGGTAGGTGGATTGGGCAAGGAAGGTGAGCATGATTTTCTAATTGAAATTCCTGCCATCACTAAAATGCAAAAAGTTGTATTTCTAAAAAACTTGAAAAATCTTGCTAAAATGGCACCCAAAACCAACTCCGACGGCGGTATAAATGTGAGCGAAAGCGAAAATATAAAAGAGCGTTACGCCAATCGTTCTCGAGTTACCTTCAAAGAAATTGATTTGAAATCGTTGTAAAATGAATAGACTATTCGCAATAATTTTGTTGTTATTTTCTTGTAATCATAGTACCGCTCCTTTTATAAGTGACTTTGTAGTAATTAGCTATAGTAGCCAGTGTTGTGGTGTACCCAGCGATAAACCGTTATTAAGCGCCATTAAACAGTTTAAACGAGCACACAATATCAAAGTGATTAAAGGCGCTATCATTACTAATATTGGCGACGAAGGCGAGATAGAATATGTTTTAAATCTTCAGCCTTTAAACGAGAAACAAAAGAATGAATTTATTAAAGAGCTTTATAAATTAACCAAACCCAGACTCTTGTTTAAAGAGCCTGGCTCGGTTGGAGTTAATGAGAGCCATGTCAAGTATTGGAATGAGCTACAGACAGAAAAATCCCATCGAAATATAGCTAAAACCGATTTTTAATGTTTTGCTTTAATGATATAGTAGGCTCTTTCATTTAATCTTAACAAACTAAAATTAAAGCCTGGAGGCTGATAGTATTCCAGCTTTTTCTCATAGCAGTTTTGGATGTTATCAATATGTAAAAACACACTATCTATTCTAAATTTTAACACTTCACTGCCATTTCTAACTTCATAGTATTTGTTGCCGTTGTATTTCACATCGGTAATATCGTTACAATAAAAAGTATTGGTTTTGTAGAAGTGCACCATCTTTACAGCGTCAGAATTAGCTTTGATGGTATCAATTTTCCAATCATCTCTAAAATTGAATTGCTCTGCGGCTTGCTTTTCTTTATTACTATCAAACACCCAGCTTATCAATTTCTTGCCTTTAAAATCAGTTAAAATACCATCTTTGCAAATCAATGGAAAGAAATCAACGTCACTATCATTAACCACCTCGCTTTCCTTAAGCGTTTCTATAATATCACCATCTTTATTGAGTCTGTAAATAGCATAAACTGCTTGATCTTTATTTGCATCATTATAATTTGTAATAATGATTAACTCGTTTCTATGTGGTAAAAAATAAGGTGGTTTGGTATACATATAATCATTAGTATCGAGTAGTTTTTCGATGCTGAAATTTTCAGAAATATTGATTTCGTCCAAGCTTTTATAGCTGCTGTAATCGATATTTAACGCAGGCTGGTCTATTTTTTTAGTGATAAAAACCAGCACTATACTTAACGCAAACACAACAAATGTAGCACCTAAATACCACTGGTTTTTTCGCAGTAAAATTTCATCTGCTAGTTTATCCTTCAAACTTGGGAAAAAGGTAAGTCCAATAGCAATAGAGCAAATGGCAATAAACAATAGATGCTTAATGACAAAAACTTTAGTTAGCTGAATAAATTCGCTGTTTGGTCCAAATGGTTTGATATAAAAAACTCCGTAAATAAGCCAACCAAGAAGAGACATTATTGCAAATGGCCATAAAATATTGAAGGCTAAATGAGGGTAAACCTTGCCACTTGCTAGCGTATGACCAATAAATTTGATAGTGAAGAAATATACAGCCAGCGCAACTACCGCAAGCACACCGAACACAATTACAGCGGCAAATGCCACAAAGTTGGGTTCGGCCTTCATGTAATAGGTGTAAGTAAAAATTAGTAACGTAATTGCTAGCGCAAACGCCTTAATATTTAAGTTTTCCATAATTTGTAGTGTTAATTTTCGTATTGCTTTACGTCCTCATATTCCTGTAATGAGAATATTTTACTCGGATGAAAATAGATATATTTAGAAAAAATAGGATTTGGATGATCTGGTAGCAACATGATTCTATAACCTCTAATGCCTTTAAAAAAATGGTCGTGCACAGCAAAACGCATTCTTTTTTTAGTTACATCAACTGCCTTTCTAATATCAGTATCAGTACTAGTTGCCAAATAATTTTTTATCAATTTTACCATCAACAATTTACCATCTTCCGTTAATCTATCGGTATGGTAAAAACTACTTAAAGACGGCATTCCATTTTTAATAGTATTAAAAAGCCTTCCCCTTTTGAAAAGCTTAATGTTTAATGCAATCTGCCTGTCTATAAGTTCTGTTGTATCTTTAGGATTATTTCGTTTTTCAAACTCCCAACTTACCTTTATGAAGTCGCCCTGCTCATATTTACCTAACAGTCCTTTCGGGTTGATGATATACATAGTGTCGGTGAGTTTACGAGCTATCAACGTCATATCATCACCCAATTGTTGTTCTGCAATAAACTCGTAAATTCCAGTGTAAATTCCGTTAACAGCTTTTTCATTAGCTAAGGGCTCTAATGCATTCATTTCATCTCGCTCTCTAACACCAACTTTAACATACATACTGTCTAAAAAAGCTTCTGTATTCGAAAATTTATTGTAACCTAAAATATCATAATCTGGTTCAAAAGCTTTCCCCTTAAATGTAGCAAGTTCGATTTTTTCAGTTTTGCCTTTAAGCCAAACTACCAAACCTCCATCAGAACCAAAGCCTAATATAAATTGCTTACCATCAATTTTTTTGAAAATACTATCTAATTTTTGTGGCAACTTAAAATCACCTTCAAACCAGATTTTTTCACGTATAGAAAACCATCTGGCAGTTAAACTTACCGGAAGCGAATGTTTGTCGGTACTTGTACTATCTCCATTACCTACGGCCCATTTTCCAGTTAATGGCGCATCTTGGTCTCCAAAATCTGTTACACTTATTGCCGTTCCCTCTTTATTGTAAAACATGGCACTGTTTATTAGCATTGGCCATTTATAGCCATCGCTCATGGCACTACCCCAATTAAATTGTTCAAATTTTTCTTGTTTTTCACGCCATAAAAGCAAAACTGATATAGATAGAACACCTAACCCAACTATCGCAAATAAGAATATCTTTTTATTTTTAATTACCATGGCTCGCTTTTAGCATAAACTAATCTACTATTAAATAGTAGTAGATTTAAGTTCCTTTACTATTCGCAAAAGCACTGTTAGTATTTGCTAACTTCCGCCAATTATTTGTTTTTAAACAATGAAATGCGAAAAAGTGTTAAATGCTTATAGCCTTAAATACTTCAAAAAAAAGATGGCGATGTATACGAATAATTACATCCTTCTTACAGATAAGAGTTGAAACATAACGAATAATAAAGCGGCAATTTTATTTCAGTTTAGAAAGGTATTTTAGATTGGTCATCACGTCATAACTCGATTAACATGAAATTAAAACTCTTTGCTCTTCTAGCTTATTTAATGCCGATGATAAGCTTTGCACAAATGAAACTCAAATCTGTTGGCACTATAAAACCAATTGAGTTAACACTAGGCTGGCAAGACAGAAAAGCTGCTTTTGTGTGGTACAAAGGGCAAAAGGAACCCATCAAATTAAAGTTTAAATCGCTCGATATAGATAGTTCTGACAGAGCAAGTGGCCAACCCGATTTCTACGCTTACAAGTTTACCGAAATTTATCAAGGCAAAGCAACTGGAGAATATGGCTTTACCGAATGGCCTAGAAACGTAGACCACATTTATTATATCCGCTACAAAGATGGAAAGAAATTTAAGTTTGAACTGGCTGCAGACGATGAACCCTACGACGGTACCAGCATGGCGCTTTTACATCAAGTACAATTTCACTATTATTCTTTTTTTAAAGATAGTTTAACGATAGTTTATCCCAATGGTATTAAATCGAAATTACTTTTAAACGAACTTGATGAAGGAAAAAGTAGAAGACTGGAAATAAAGGATTACAATTTTGATGGAATAGATGACATTTCTTTTGATGTTACCAGCGGTGATGGTTTAAATGTTGCTTATGATATTTTCATTTATAACAGTACCACCAGAAAGTTTGAAAGATTGAAAGAACCAAAAGGGACAGGTTGTGGAAATATGGTTAATTTAAAACTCAACAAACAAAGGAAAGAGCTTACTACCATGTGTAAATCGGGACCAAGATGGAGCAGTTTCACCTATAAATTTAATCAGGTGGGGAAACTTGTATTTGTTAGAAAAGAATAATTAACCATGAAAAAAAAACCTTTATATATCGAAATTTTAATTAGGCTAGCATTTCTAATTTTGCCCCTACTTGGTTTGTATTTGCTGATGGAGCTTACTTACGATCCGCATAAACTGTGTGACGGCGACAATCATCGTCATACGATGGGGCCAATTGGCTATTTCTTTATGGGCGGTATGGTTTGTGCTTTTTGGTTTGCAGCTATTATTATCGAACTGCTTTGGAGATATTTCAATAAAAACAAAAAAGTATTGTCATTACTTATTTTCTTGCTGGCACTAGGTATTTTATACGTGATGTTTTTCATATAGTAAAAGCCTCTAGCACACCGCTAAAGGCTTTCTTTTGTTATTGGTTTTTTTGAAAATATTCCAATTTGTTGTTGCAACGAAATTACTTGGTAGGCAAACCTAAGTTTGTATAATCCCAAGCTCTATCTGCCGAAAGCTGCCATTCGCCATCTATTGGGGTTGTTCCTTTCGATTTAGCCCAATCAGTAGCTGGATTGGTTACCGTAGCTTTTCTGAAAAATGTTCTGTTGCGGGTATCTGTCTCTCCAGCTACCGTCCAAATAAAGTTATTACGGGCGCTGCTAGATCCTGTACTAGTTACCCTAGCTACCAAAGGACTGCCAAATACATCAATAATTTTGTAGGTGTTACCACTCAAGGTGATTGTTCCCGCTGCATCTTTTTTAAGCAGGGCTATTGCACTGTTCCCGCTTAATTGCAAAGGTACGCTAGCGTTGGCATTTGTTGTGCTGGTTGTTCCCCACGTCAAATCACTTTTGATCACAGTAGCATCGGCTTGTGGAGATGCAATAACATAACATTTACCTGTCACAAGAGTGGTTGAAAGTACTAAGAAATTTCCCGAAGGAAAAGCCCAAGGTGCTAAGGTTGTAGCATCCAAGGATGCCATGTAACCAATAGCATAATTAGATAGGTCTATACTTGCAGCAGTTCCATTGTAAATCTCTACGTAATGTGGTCTCGTACCAGCTGCATTTGCATCCGTATTAATAGCTGTTGAAATTTCTGAGATTAACAGATCAGAATTAGTAGTAACTGACGGCGGTGCTATTGGTGTAAACTCAATTTCCGAAGAACAACCACTGGCAATGGTTACGATGAAAAGTATGATTGAAAGATATGTTTTCATGTTTTATATTTTGAAATGATTTGTAAAATGAGGTTCCTTCTTCTAATAAAAGTTACAAAAGGATTTGAACCGCAAAATTATTTACCCATTTTTTTGAGCTAAAAGTTGGAGAGCTATTTTCGATGTAATTGGTGTTGATGCCAATTCTTAAAGCATTATTTTTAAGGAATTTATTGATACCAAATGTTGCCCATTTCTGATCGCTTATTTTCGAACCAGCAATGTTGAACTCAGGTTTTACAATAGCATATCTTCCATCTACTGCCCATCCAGATTTAAATACATAAGACGACTGGATATTGATAGCATGACCCAAGTTATAATAAGAACTGGCTACTTCGGCAGTTAACTGATTGGTTGCAGCAATATTGGTAAATAGGTCTTTCCCTCCTACGGTACTTACTACATATTCGCCAATTAGGGCAAAGCCTGATGCTTTAAAAGCAAGGTCTACAACTAATTTTTTATAATCTGCAAAATCTGCTACACCTGCATTATCGTAAATACCTGTTATCAGTGCATTCTCGCTACCTATAGGACTGCTTGCTTTTTGGTTATAACTCGCTGCTACACCAATAGCTAATTTGGGTTTTGCTTCGCGATAGATATCATGGGCGATATAGGCATTGTTTTTAGTGAAATCGCCCAAAGGCATCACATCTAACCTACCACCATATTTAAACCCTAAATTGCCTTGAGGAGAAAAGAAGTTTTGTCCCTCGCCTGTGGTAACAGATAAAGATGGATAGATTCTCATTTTATTGATACTGAAGTTGGTTTCAACAAACAACCCTCCTTCACGTGTAGAGCCAACAAAGTTGTGCATCAATCCACCGTACAAAATACCGTCATTAGATTTGCCTGCGAGGGTTTGCCCCATGGTTTGTGCATAACGCTCATCGGCCATCGCCAAACGATTATTGGTATGGGTTTGTTTCTGGCCTAAAATTAATTTGGCTCTTTTGCTCACTGCATAACCAATCCAACCTTCCAATATTGGCGATGTCCCTGTAAAATCAGTAACCATTCCCGCCGACACTTTATGTCTATCATTATTAACTGTCAAAGATATTCTGGCCAAGTTTAAGCTCATTTTACTGTTATTCGTTTTTTTGGACAAGGAATCTAAACGGCCATACTGTACACCTGATTGAAGTGTGCTTAATATATTGATCACGGTGCCTTCTCCCTTACCTAGTTTGATAAAAGTACCTTCGCCGTTAACATAGGTAAATGTAGAGTCGGGCTGTATAAGCTGAGCTATGGCATCATTATATATAAATGATAAAGCAAAGCAAAAGAAGAATAATATTTTTTTCATCTGTTAATATTTTAGAATTATAGTTGAATGGTAAACTGGAGTTGACTATAGTAATTGCCGTTTTGTGTACTGGTTTTCAGGCTTTCTCTTAATTGACTATAACCGAGTTCGAACTGAATTTTTAACGAATGTCCAGATAAATATTTGGTAGTAACAAACGTGTAACTCTTGTCGTAATCTGCAAAAACTGCAGTCACATTATCTTCTTTTAAGGTAGAATATCTTGCACCAACAGCCCAATCTATAGGGAACAAATAGCCAGCTTGCACATTAAATCCCTTACCTAAATTCAGTCGCGATAATACTGTGTTCTTAATCTCTTCCTCTGTTTTTGATGGGCCATAATTATTAGTATTAAAAGTTCCATCAAGCCTAAACTCGCCAGCAATGTTAGTTGGTACCTTAGCTTTAGTAATTACGAAGCCTCCCATAGAATACCAGCCATTGTATTTGAATAAATAGTCGGTACCGAACTTGGTGTAGCTTGGTAATAATATGTTCTGATCTGCATCGCCATAAAGCCAGCGGCCGCCATTAGTTCCCTTGGCAGAAGTTGCCCCATCATTATAGCTGTACACTACACCAATAACCAATTTGGGTTTCTCCTCTCTGTACAAATCATCCATATAAAATTCTCCACCACGAGAAAATTTATCGAATGGCAAGTAATCCAGCCTTAACCCGTATTTAAAACCGCCATAGTTTTTTTGCAGAGCACTTCTACCATCACCTGTGGTAAACGACAAATAAGGTTTTAGCAAATGGGTTCCGCCTAACCTGTAATTTCCTTTATATCGAATACCGAAATCAAAAATGGCATCAAATGCGTCAGACATCAAGCTTCTGTCGATAAAACCAATGCTTTCGCCTTCTATCCTTGTTTCTCTGCCATCGATATAATCTGCCCTTAAACCAAAGTTAAATACGTGTGTTCGGTTAGGACGATATTCTATGTTTGCTTCTTGCAAAGTGGTGTTAAATGACCTGTTTCCCGTAGTTACACTGGTGTAGTTCGCCGCAAAATTGATCCTCGCATTTAAACTTATTTTATTATCGAATAGGTTTGAAAACACATTTAACCTTGCTCTGTTGATAGCAAAAGTAGAATTTGGCGATGATAGATTTCTGTTGTTTGAATTAACCGCATAAAGGGTTTGTAAGGATGGACTGAGGTTGAAATTTCCTTTACCAGAAATAAATGTAATTCCATCGCCCAAGAGATATCCTTTTTTAATCCTCAAAAGATGGATATTCTCTGAGGTTTCACTAAATGTGTAGGTAGAATCTCTAGTGTAGAGTTCATCGCTTTGCGCAAAAGCAAACTGAGCGATGACTGTACAGAGACACGTACAAATCAGTGCAATAAATTTTGGTTTGTTTGTCATTGTTGGTTTATTGTTGGATGTTCATAAAGAAATTGGCAAATGCAAACTTTCCCATGTTACCGTTATCGTGGCCTACATTTGGAACATATATTTCTGTCCAATTAAAAGGAAGTTTCATTTCTTCGGCTTTAGCCTTTACAGCTTTAAAGTAGAATTTACCGCGGTCAAATCGAGTCTTACCTTGAGCTTCTGCCTCATCGGTTGTATTGTAAGATTTTTCGTCGGTTTTGGTATCATCCATCCCCAGCAACACATAAACTTTAGTTGAAAGGAAACGAGAAAGCTGCTCATTGCTTACTGGAGATTTTTTAATGCCAAATGGAAATTCGGTATCAGTATTAGGAAGTGTATACCAACCAGCGTTGGCAAAGGCAACTTTAATTACACGGGGTTGATTAACGAACGTTAAGAAACGATGTACAAACTGCGCCCCACCAGAATGTCCGTACAGGTAATACGCTTTATTGTTACTTTTAATTTGCCCAACAACATGATCAAACAAAGGCTCAATTAACGAAAAACTCCATTTATCGGCACTTAAAAAGGTCTTTTTATTCTTATCGTACACATTTCCTAGATTGTATTTTTCAGCTCCTCGATAATCTTCCTGATCAAATTCTGGTGCAATAATCCTGCAACCAAAAACGGTAGCCGCGTTGATCAAGTCGTCCATATAAGCAGAAGCATCTCTATTCGCTCCGTGCAACATCACTACAATAGGCATATCTGGGTTATTTGCTTTTGGACTGTAGTAAAAAACCTTAATTGGACTTTTCAATTTGCCATTGTTATCAAAATAAAACATTTGCTTGCCAACTGTACTACTACTAATTTGTGCAAATACCGAAGTGAAACTTGATAAGGTAAGGAACGTTACAAATAAAAAATGTCTCATAATTCTATTTTTAAATTTTAAATTGATCAGCAATTTACTTAAGCTGGCTCTACTTTATCAACTACTAATCTATATTGTTGCATATCAATTTCTTTTTCGCTTTTTGAGATTACTACCGTAGCAACCGTATTGCCAATAACGTTGATGATTGCTCTTCCTTCACTCATAAACCTATCTACGCCAACTAACAAAGCCATACCTTCTAATGGAATGATATTTAAAATGGTTAATGTAGAGGTAAGTACGAGAAATCCACTTCCAGTTACGCCAGCAGCACCTTTACTAGTTAATAATAGAATGCCAATTACCGTAAGTTCTTGCCCTAAGGTGAGGTTGACACCGAAAACCTGAGCCAAGAAAATAATAGCTAAACTCAAATAAATACTAGTTCCGTCTAGATTGAAGCTATAACCAGAAGGAATAATTAAACCTACTACATTACGGCTACAACCTGCTTTTTCCAGTTTTTCCATGATATTAGGCAAAACTGCTTCACTACTGCTAGAACCTAATACAATTAACAGCTCTGCTTTAATATACCCTAGCAACTTCCAAAGGCTAAAACCATTGAATTTTAAAATGAGATAAAGCACAACGAAAATAAAAAGGAAACCCGTTACGTAAAAAGTAATCAATAGCTTTCCCAAGACAATTAAGGTAGAAAAACCAAATTTTCCGATGGTATAAGCCATACCTCCAAAAGCTCCAATAGGTGAAATCTTGATCACCATGTGTAAGATGTTGAACAGAATTTTATTGATTTTCTCGAAACCAGCAATCACCGAACTGCCTTTCTCTCCCATTTTTGCCAGTGCTACGGCAAATAAAATCCCGAAGAACAGCACTTGGATGATATCGCCTTTGGCAAATGCAGCAATGGCATTATCTGGCACAATATGTTTGATGAACTCGGTCCAATCTATACCTACAGATGAAGCTGCTTTTGCTGCCGGCTCCATTTGTACTGCGGAACTTTGTACGCCGCTGCCTGGTTTAATTAGGTTACCAACCACCAAGCCAATGATAATAGCGCCTGTGGTAACGATTTCGAAATAAAGTAAGCCTTTCATTCCTACTCTTCCTACTTTCTTTAAATCGCCAGCACCAGCAATACCCAAAACGATACTAATGAAAATTACCGGAGCAATAATCATTTTGATCATATTGATGAACATGTCTGCCAAAAGCTTAGCAGTTACAGAAAAACCAGGGAAAAAGTGACCGACAATTACGCCTAATACAATAGCAATTAGGACCTGTACATACAAGATTTTAAGATACTTCAATGTGAGTTCTTTTAGTAAGTTAATATTTGGTTTGTTAAACGAAGCGGCTTATTAAATGGAAATAATGTCTGCTAGGTTTAAACTAAAGTTAGGTCGGCAGAACGCCATTCTTTGCAAAGAATAGCTTTTAGAAATTTTATTTTTAGTTTCTGAAAACAGACAAGACATTTCGGAAATAACTATAATAAACTGATTTACAAAAACATAAAACTTTTCAAGTTAATATTTATTGGCGCATTTAAAACATTAGTGTTTCAACTTATTATTATTAATTTTAAACCTTTACAACCAAATATGAACTTAAAACAAATCCAATTTTATGGTTTGTTAATTTATTTAGGATAGAGAGAATCATTTTATGGCATTAAAATCTGGGAAAGATGAGATAGAATATTTGCTTAGTCAAGTCTTCAAGAAATACGAATTAGAAACTGGCAACAAGCTCAACTTAAATACTAATCGTAGAAACTATGAAGATATAGCAAAAATGTTGAGTGGCATTAGCAATAAATTGCCCTACACAGCCAGCGAATTGGGACATAGTGAATATCCTGAAGACAGAAATTCATCAAAAACGGAATATCCTTACTTGAAATATGACATTACTGGTGGCCAAATTAAGGATGCATTTAATGGATTAGTAGCCAAACCCCGTCTTTTTCTAGTAGATGCCTGCTATATCTATCTTTATGGTATGGGAAGAAATAGATTCGAAGAAAATATATTAGATCCTAATTTAATTGCTGAATCGCCTGAAATTAACGCTGATGAACCGAAATCCCCATCTAAAAAACCAAAAAGACACCTTTATCTAATTTTGATTTTAATGGTGTTACTTTGTTTTGTAATTTTTAAGTGGGTTGTCATATCTCAGCAAATATCCTCATTAAAACAAGATTTGGTAATTACTCCTTACCAACCTACACAAGCAGAAATTGATAGCTTAGAAGGTGTTTGGATGGTTTACATAGGCTCGCCACAAGCTCGAAAATCGGATAAGAATCGTTTCCACAAGTTCGCAACAAATATCATGACCGTAAAATATAAAGACGGTTATTTTGTATTTAACAGATATGGAGCTGGGTTTGACCATTACGGCTATATGCAATATGAAAACCCAGAGGTAGTTTCCATTCACTCTTATGTAAAAGGAAGCGAAAAAGATATTGAAGCTCCTAGACTTTCCTTAATGCGGCTATCTAAAAATCAAGATAAAATCATGGTGGTTTCCGCATCTTGGAACTTTGATGCTGGAGAAAACAACGATATTATAGGTATACGTGAGGTTTATGTTAAGCAAGGACGTGGCGGCGAAATCAAGGAAATAATTAACACGATGGACAACCATGCCTGTAATTGTAAAATTGTGCAATGGAAAAATGTAAAAGGCACTAGAACTTTCTACCTCAGAAATGAATCTTTAGATACATTAAAAGACGAATCATTAAAGAAACTTATTGATGAAAACAGTATCCTGTTAAGATACCCAGACACCGTTACGGTTTTAAAGCGAAATTGAGTTTTTGATTAGATATAAAATAGGCCGAGTTAATTCGGATAACTAACTCAGCCTATTAAAAATGTTTCTGTACCTACAGATTATATTTTAATCACCTTCATGGTAACAGCATTATTATCGCCAAACAACCTAATTAAATAGGTTCCTTTTGGATAGGAAGAAACATCTATGGTTTTCTCTTGGTCGTTCCCTTTAATTGGTAAAGATTGCAAACTCTGCCCCTGAAGATTAACGAACTGTAGTTTTGTAAATTTCTGTCCAGCCAATCCGATGGTAACTTTATCGCCTCGTACAGGATTAGGATAAATCTCTACTTGAGGCTCTCCTTGTAAACTGAAATTAACAACTTCAGGATAGAAGGTAACTTTGGTGCCATCCTTATCTGTTTGCGAAAGCCTGTAATAGTTGGTACCTGATAAAGGACGATCATCTGTAAATTGATAAGAATAGCCAGCACTACCCTTTGAAGCAACTTTGGTTAATGGGTTATAGTTAACTCCGTCACTACTTCTTTCTAAAAGAAAATAATCGTTGTTAGTTTCTGTTTCTGTTAGCCATTTTACTAGTACAGCAGCTTGTTGTACTTTCGCCGTAAAACCGATCAATTTTACAGGAAGTGGGGTGATCGTATTTTCGTACGCTCCCATATCTACGGTACCAATTTTACGAGATTGCCCTGCAAGGTCTACAGTTACTTCAACCGGAACAGCATTATCATCACCCATATTAATAGCTGGATTACCAGTGGAGGGTCTTAACTTTAAAAAATCTAAATTCGAAGGGTCGGTACTTAAAAAGACATTTGCTGCATCGGCGTTGGTTACCACATTTGTACCCGCCGTTCCTTGCGTAAGGGAATTACTAACACTCACCACACCATTAATTCCCTTAGCAATATCTTTACCGGCACCTATCGCTTCGTTACCTAAAAATATACAGTTTTTCGCATTTAAAATTGCTGTAGTTTGGTTACCGACAAAAACAGCCCCACCATTTGCAGAAGATGCCGTGGTAGCCTTATTACCAAAAAGAGTATTATTGATAAGATCTACTTTTCCATTTGCTAGATATATTGCTCCACCAGCAGACAGTACTTTTGCTTCATTGTTATAAAAAACAGTATTTATAAAAGTGGCCTGAGTAGTTGCAACAGTTATATAAACTGCACCACCGTTATTTGCAGTTACATTGTTAAGGAATTTTGCATTTTTTATTACAGAATTACCACTTCCAAAAGATACTGCACCTCCAAAATTCTTTACTTCATTTGCTTCAAAAGTAACGTTTTCTAGTATAGGGCTGGGCAAAGCCAAATATAATGCCCCAGCGTGAGAAACAGCGGCACCAATATTTAAACTTTTATTACCTTTAAATGAGGTATTTATGATAGATATATTCTTTGCCCCCGCTGTAAACATACCTCCAGCATAAGCGACTGAAGTAGCTGTATTGGCATTTACTATATTGTTTTTTATGATGAGATTTCGAAATGTGCCAGCCGCCTCTCTTAAAAAAATACCTCCTCCGTAAAAACTATAGTAATTTGAGCCGTTTACTTGTGTAAGTTTTGATCCCGTAGCGTAACCATTCTGTACCGTTAAGCCATCTAGCACAAACAAATTTGTAGCGTGACCTACAATTGTAACAACGTGAAATACATTATCAGCTTTCGTGTCTAAATCCGTTTGGTCGTCATCACCATTTAGATCACCGTCCAAAATAGTTTCATTGTTTATAAAATCTCTCGCAATAACAGCTCCGTCTAAGCCAGTTTCATTTCCTATAAACCCACCATAAAGAGCTACACCTTCTGGTATAAAAAATGTATAATCCATTGTTCCAGATGTAATTGAAAGTCCGGCTGGGGCAGTAGATGGTTTGTAAACACCCTTGGTCACCCAGATTTGATCGCCAGAGATAGCATCATTTAAAGCATCCTGTAAGCTTACAAAAGCAGTACTCCAAGTAGTTCCATCTTTAACCGTAGCACTGCCATTAGCAGCGTTTACATAAATAATTTTAGCGAAGCTACTGTTTGCTAAAAAGCAACATGCACATCCCATTAAAAGTTTAGTAAAAGTTTTCATCATAGTCTTATTTTTTAGTTTTGGTTATAGTTGCAAGCAAATATTATCATCATACAATTGGTTCTGGATTTAGTAATATTCAAGCTCGATATTTAAGCGTAGTTATGCTTCGTTCAGGATAGCGTCTCCTCTAACACTTCGGTATAAAAATCTTTCAAGCTCATCCCCATTGCGGCCACCTGTTGCGGAATGAAGCTAGTTGCCGTTTGTCCAGGAATAGTATTGATCTCAATAAAATAGAAGTTGCCACTGCCCTGCGCTAAGAAATAATCTATGCGAACAATACCTCGGCAGTTCAATCGGTCATAGATATCAGAAACTATTTGCTCTACTCGCTCTTTTTCTTCTGCGCTCATATTACCAGGCGTAATTTCTTCAGTTACACCGGGCGTATATTTGGCATCAAAATCAAAAAAATCATTTTTGGTTATTACTTCAGTAGTAGGCAATACCACAATTTTTCCGTTTTTTTTAAATACACCGATAGAAAATTCTCTTCCTTCGATAAACTCTTCCACAAGTACCTGCGTATCTTCATTAAAAGCCTTTTCCAAAGCTTGTTCCAACTCGTTTGAGTTTTTCACCTTACTCATACCAATGCTACTTCCGCCATTATTTGGTTTTACGAAATAAGGCAGCTTCAATTTGGAAATAACTTCTTTCGTACTGAAACGATGTTTAAACAGCTGGATAGATTTAGCAACATTTAAATGATCAATCCCTTGAACTACAGCCTTGGTATATCCTTTATTCATTGTAATTGAACTTGTAAGTGCATCACAGGTAGTGTAGGGAATTCCAAGCATATCAAAATATCCTTGTAATCTGCCATCTTCTCCAGGTGATCCATGAATCACGATAAAAACACCATCGAATTTTATTTTACTGTCTTTGAGGTTTAACGAAAAATCATTCTTATCTACCTCCACTTCCGAACCATCTGCGGTGCGATAAAACCATCTTTGTTCAGTAAGCATAATCTCATATACTTGGTACAGTTCGTTATCGATATGTTGGGCAATGGTAGCAGCACTTTTTATAGAAACCACACGTTCTCCAGTAGTTCCACCGGTTAGCAATGCAATAGTTTTCTTCATCTTATTTATTATTATTTGGTTGGGTAGTATCCAGCTTTAGTTAGTTCCTTAACATCTTTAAAAGGACGACTAGGTTTTAGGTAGTTTTGCAGAAACTGGTAGACTTTCAAACGGTATTCCTTTGAGGTATAGTTATCAATCCTATCAAAGTGATGACCTCCAGGTGCATCTTCATAAATTTTATATTCAAACTTCTTATTATTAGCTTTTAGGGCACTGATAAGGTGTTCTACTTCTTCAATCAATACATCATCGTCGTTAGTGTTGGCGTGGATAAGCAGTGGTGTTTTAAGCTTGTCAACATTCCAAACTGGCGAGCGTTTTCTATATTCTTTTACATTTTGAAATACTTCTTTTCCGATATGATATTCGGCTGAAAAAAGTTTTCTATACTCCTCATTCATGTAGCCCAAACGCATAATCAAGTCGCTTACTGGCACGCCGGCAAAACCTACCGCATAACTATCTGGGAATTGGAACAAATTCATCAAGGTATGCATACCACCATGGCTCCAGCCCATTACGCCAATACGAGTTTTATCTACAAAATCGTAGTTCTGCACCATGTAATCTCTGGTATACTTGGTATCATCTATTTCTTTACCCCCATAATCTATTTCGCGTTGAAACTTTTTACCATAGCCAGTACTTCCTCTATATTCGGGTGCAGCTACAATGTAACCTTGAGCAAGCAATTCCTTCACAATATGTGCGTTAGACAATCCGAAATTTCCATGCACGCCACCATGAACCAGAACTATTAAAGGATGTTTTTTATTTAAATCTATCCCTTTGGGGATGAAGACATAGGCATAAATGGTTAATGGATTGTTATAGCCCTTGCCGGTTTTGCTTCTCATCTGCGCAGATGCCAAACTTGAAAACCTAACCTTATCTACAAAAGCAAAATCAGACATTTTATGTTCCCATGATACGTCCTCTATTCCCTTAGAAAGTTCGTCGAAATTATAGCTAAGGTTTTCTATTTGTTGTTTAAGTGCATTAACTTTTGTTTCCAAACTCTCTGCCTGTTGCGATTTTACCACACTGGCGCTCAATAAAAATAGGATGAGTAATTTTAGTTTCATTTATAAAAGATCTAGTAGTTATCGATAATATTTACAAGGTATTTCTCAATGGCTTTACGCACAGCAACAGCACTTTTATGATGGTTATTCACTAAAAAAGAAAAGGTATAATTATTACCTTTTTTGGAAATCAGATAGCCACTTAAAGTGGTGCTGCTTCCTCCAAGAGTTCCAGTTTTACTCCAAATATTATTTTCATAGCCTTTATAGTAGCCCTTTACCGTTCCTTCATTTCCTTTTTGCAGCACAGCTGATATTTTATCCCAACCAAATTCGGTTTTCATCTTAAGGAGCAGCTCACTGATAACTCGTGGAGATATATTGTTATTTCTGCTCAGTCCGCTTCCATCAACCCAAATAAAAGGTTGTGAAAAATCTTTGAAATCTTCCTTTTGAAGCTTTGAGATAGTTAGCCTATCGCTTAATTTCCCAGTTAATTTACTACCCGCCATTAGCAGTAGCTGTTCTGCCAAAAAATTGTCGCTATTGTGCATCATTGGCTGTAAAACTTCTTGCGTTTTCTGCGTATAAAAAGGCTTCCAGAAATCTGAATTTCTATTTTGGCTTTCCACAAAGTGGATAGTTTTATTCCGTTTAGCCAGCGTATCCGCTAATAAATGATAGGCGATGCTTGGATCTTCCTTTTGGGTAAATGGCCTTAACAAAGCATTTGCAGCGGCTGCATTTGTTGTAAAAGCATTGTGATCTGCAGCCCTGCTTACGCTTATTTTTTTACCTGTTGGAAAAGGATTAACTGTAATACTGTTTCGGAAATAACTCGGAAAAACTTCTATGGTGCCATTTTGCACTTTAAATTTCACCACGTTACCATAAATAGGCATTGCCAAACGTTCTGGCATATACGATTCTTGATAGCTGGACCAAGACCAACCGCTACCTAACCTGCTAAAAGCACTAGAAACCGTCTTTTCGATCACCACTACTTTTGGGGTACTTACAATTTTTTGAAAGATTTTCTGTAGGGGAAAACTATCATTTAAAAAAGTAGGATCTCCATTCGGTTTTAATAAAAGTGTATCTGCGGTCTCATGAAAAAACCAGCCTTCCAAACTATCGGGATAAGTTTTTAAGACAGCGTAAGTTGTCAGTAATTTGGTATTACTGGCTGGAATAAAAAACTTATCTGCATTATGTGCAACTAGCACTTTCCCAGTTTTTTCATGCTGTAATATAAACCCAATATGAGCACTGTTAAAAAGTGTATCAGCATTTAATTGTTGGATGCCTTTGGTTAATTTTTTATTAACAGAACAACTTGTAAACCAAGTAGCGGCAAATAAAACAAGTAGGTAACGGATAAATTTCATAGTTCTATTATTCGTTTATTGTTGCGCTATAATATTGATGAGCTATTTTTCGTAAGCTCACCTGACCTCATCCCTACTTCTTTAAGTGTTTAATCAAGAAATCTGCGGTAGCTTGTTTTACCAACAAAAGATTAGAAAATACCATCCAGTGATGTGTATCATCTGGTACAACTAGATATTCTGCTTCCACTTTTCGGTCTTTCAACCTGTTTACCAAATCAAGGCTCTGCGTAAAATTTACATTCTGGTCGTCGTCTCCATGAATAATCAATACTGGCGATTTCCAAGTGTCTACGTATTTTGAAGGCGAAGAATCCCAAGATAACTTTACTGCCAAATCCATATCTGGTGCAATTGTACCATCGGGTTTTCTTTCACGATTATGGACACCATGAATATCAACTCCTGCTTTAAAAATATCGGAGTTTTTGCCCAAAGCAAATGCAGTAAGATAACCACCGTATGATCCACCAAAAACACCTATTTTACCAGCATCCACATCTTTTTGTTGTCCCAGCCATTTGCCAGCAGCTAAAATATCAAGGTACTCTTCTGCACCTAAATTGCCCACTCGATCTGGATTTTGAAAAGCATGTCCATAGCCTGTACCCATTCTGTAATTGATAGCTAAAACCGTAAAACCTTGACTGGCCAAATATTGGTTGAGTGCATAATCGTAGAAATAATAGTCCATAAAGTGCCAGCCCAAATACATTTGCCTACGAGGACCACCATGGATATAAACCAACGCTGGAGATTTTCCCTTTGCATTCTTAGGCTTAAACAACTGTCCGTAGACCTGCAAACCATCTTCAGATTTAAAACTAACATGCGCTGGCGTTACCAACTGGTTGTAATTAAAGCCATCAAACCATTCTTTTCCAATTAATTTAGGCTGAGCTTTGGCAGAAACATCCATTACTGTAGGTAAGGGCGGCCTTTGTGCAGTACTACTGATAAAAGCCAATTGCTTATCGCCGTTGATGAAAATAGGATAAGAATCGATACTGTTGCCTTTGGTTAGCAATTGAAAAGTACCACTAGCCAAAGAAACCAAGCCAATGTGTTTTCGATCGATATCTTCCTTTTCTACACCAGTATTTGCACTAAAAAGCACTTGTTTTCCATCGTTACTTAAACTAATTTGGTCTACCGAAAAATTACCTTTGGTTAGCTGTTTAAAGTTTTTTCCTGAGGATTCTATACTATAAATATGTGGCCATCCATCTTGGTAGCTTAAAAATATAAGCTGTTGTGACGTTGCCCAGTTCAGGTTAAAACCACCTTGCCAAGCGGGAACCGAACCCATTAAAGTTTTTGGTGCAGACCATATTTCTTGCGCTTGTTTACCATCTAATTGGCTAACCATGATTGCCCAAGGGCGATGTTTTTTAGCTGTGATGGAATCTTGCTCACCGCCAGTAGCAGCCTGCCTAATGAACGCAATGCTTTTACTATCTGGCGACCAGTTTGGAAAATCATCTTTATAAAAAGAAGGTGAAACCCATTGGATGTTTTTGTTACCTTGTTCGAATATTCCGATGAAAGAATGTGTAGTTCTTCTCGAAGCGAAAGCTAGTTTTTTACCATCTGGCGACCATTGTAAAGCTCTAGAGCTACCTCTTGCATAAAACAAGATTTTAGCAGCTGAGCTGCCATCTATAGGAACAGACCAAATTTGATCTTTACCGATAAAAGCTATTGTTTTCGAATCTGGATTGATGGTAGGAAAATCTCCATCTGCCAATAATTTTACTACTGCTGTTTTTAAATTGATGCTATATAAGGCAATTTTCGGTGCAACGACAGAAGATGTAGGATTAATTGGTTTGGCCAAACTATTGGCACCGTGATCGCCACCTCTTACGAATACCGCCCATTGCCCATCTTTACTGATGCTTAAATTAGAAATCTCTTGACCATCATCTTCATTAAATTGTGTTAACTGCTTAGGCTTGTAATCTGGTGCCGAAGCCATAAATACATTTCTAATGCCTTCTTTGTTTAAAACGAAAAACACATCTGCATTTTGTGATGAAGCTGCCAAACTAGATAAGTAAGGTGTTTTCAACAAATCGACTAAAGATGGTGATTGAGCATGTATCTCTAACGAAATGAAACCTAGAAATACAAGAACCAATAGGTGGCGATAAAATCTACGCATGGTAAATCTGAATTGAAAATTTTATAAAATTGCCTCGGTAGAGACTAAAAGTTTATGACACTTTCAGCCTCTTGAGACTACTACAACACTGGTTTGATTTTAAAAAATCCCTAAACCAATTTTCTTATTCTATGTAAACGCTAGCAGGTGTACTTACCGTAATCGTCATATAGTATTTACTATCTTTTCTGCTCACTATTCTAACGCGTTGTAACGCTCCTGCCCTTCCGAAAGGCACAATGGTTACACCTTCTGGTGGAAAAATATAAGACATAAAATCATTTGCTGCCGACAAAAATGGAATGCCAACAGGTGTAGTAACACCATTAGGCGTAATTTTCACAGCATTTGCATCCAATTTCTGCATCGTGTAATAGAATGGCATCCATCCGTTGGCTGTTCCATCATGAGTGGTCTGTCCCGCAGGCATAATATATCTAAACTGTATGGAGCTAGTTATATTAGGTGCAGTACCATTGTTATTATAGATCTGGGTATTAAAGGTTTCCGCACCAACTGCCGCTTTCAATTTTTGATATTCGACCAATAAAGCTGGACTGTAGTAGTCTGCTGCAGTTGCCAAGGTATAGGCATAAAACCTTACCGCACCTCCTTGTTGAATGAAATAATCAGCAGAGTTTTTATATGGAAATGCGGGAACATGATCTACAGCAATTTTCCCAGCTCCAGCAGTTCCCGCTTCAGTAATGATCAGCTCATTGGTAGAGCTTCCTCCAAATTTAATTGTTTCCACTTGTAGATTTAAAGGTTTCCAAGGTTTATCTAAAGCAATACCATTGGCCACATTAGAATACACAAATTGTTCTGAAACAGTATTGCTATTCACGTCAAGCCAAGTCAGTTTAATGGTTCTGGCACTTGGATTCAATTCGAAGAAAGCAGAGATGTTAGCCAAAACTAAATTTTTGAAATATCCAGAAGCATTCTTGTTAAAGTTTTCGATCAAATTAACCACATCCGCCTTACCTATGATATCTGCCTTGTCAGCGGCTGTAGCTTTTTTCAACGTATGTTTTACGGTACCATTTATGGTTTTCAAACTCGCAGAACCGTCGGCATTAAAAGTAATTACAAACTCAAATGCGCCACCCATATTCTCGGCAATAGCATGCCATGCACTGTAGGTCTCAAAAATCAGCTCGGGTGCATTTACACCTCCAAGTCTATACCTTACATTCGCCTGTTCGGTGGTAAAACCATTGTAATCGGTAATGATGTTAGCTGTACCATCTTGATTAAACTTTACCCAAATGGCTACACTACCTTGTCCAACTACGGGAACATAGTTGATCACCCATCCATCGGCATTAGCTACTAACTGTTCTTTGTATTTTTGTTGCAACTCGGGCAAACCACCTACCTCTTTTGGGATGGTATTATCGATTTCTTTTTCGCATGCCATAAAGCTGACGCTCAGCAACACGATCATTGTGTATAATATGTACTTCATTTCCATCCTTAATTAAAGTAAATCCCTGTAGGTGTACTCACCAATATTTCCACCCAAATTCTACTGTCTTTTCTGCTTACCAATCTTAAAATCTGATTACTACCACTTTTTCTTACAGGTACTACCGTAATACCTTCGACCGGAAAAAGCACAGACATTAGCTCCTGAACATCAGGCAAAAACGCAGCACTAGCTGTACTAGTTCCTCCGTTAAATGTGATCACTACATGATTGGCATCCTTCTTTTCAATCTCATAATAATAAGGGAGAAAAACAGAGCCATTTGCAGCATTACGGGTTAGAATTTGTAAGGAATTTAACCGATTAGCTGCCGTAGTGCCAGCATCATTCATGCTGTAATTGTAAAACTGAAAACGGAACACCGAACTTGTTACATAAGTACCAGACATAGCCAAGCGTAATTTTTCACGATGAACCTGTAAAGCCGGACTGTAATAAGCATCAATATCATCTAGTGTATAAGCAAAAAACCTTGGCAATTCGCCCCTAATAAATAGATCGGCAGTGGTATAAGTAGTTGCAGCTCCCGCAATGGCGGTTTGAAAAGGGTAAGCAGGAATGTGTTTATGTCCCCAAGAGCCAGCACCTGCATTACCAGCCGATTCTATGCCAATGGCATGATCTGCATATTCATTAAAGATGATATTATCGATAGTGACATTCCCTGAAACAAGTGCAGGTTTTAAGGCTATACCTTTTGGGATAAGGCTGTATTCAAAAGTGCCTTGTTTCTCTACTACGCCTTCTTTCCATTTTAAAGTAAACTTTTTGGCTATGGTATCTAGCTCACTCCAATAAGCAGAAAAATTCCCTGCGGTAAAATTTTGGAAATAAAAACCTGGTTTATCTGCACCCAAGGTAACCACTTTAAATCCAGCGATTAATCGTTGTCTTTGCAATTCTCTTTCGGCTTCTATTTTTGCTAACACGACATCTATTTGCCCTTGCAAAACGGCTAGATTTTGTGGTGTAGCTTTGCTAAGTGTAAATACCTTGTCGTCAAAACCATCCGCTCTGCGCAGTTTAAAAGAACCATCTTCTTGGGGCGTAATTTTGAACTTTAGCGCTCCATTATGGTCTAGTTCCAATTGTTTCCATAAGGTATTGTTAGAGAACACAATTTCGGTAGTTACCTGTCCATCGAAACCATAGGAACCTTCATTCTGCTCTACATGGAATTCTTGATATCCAGCTAGCAATGTCAATGAATCTGTTTCCAAAAACTTCATCCACACGGCAATAGGATCTACATTCTCCGAAGGCTGATAAGAAATGTACCAACCCGCAGTTTGTGCCACCAAAAGCTTTTTATAAGAAGCCTGAATTTCTGTTAATGGCTTTTTAACTTCTTTCTCCGGAAGTACCGTTACTTGCTTTTTACAGGCCACAAGAAAAATTACAGCAGCCAGAACAAAACCATTCAAATATTTGAGATATCTCTTCATAATTTAGTTCAATATGGTTTGTAAATAATCATATAATACGTGTAGATCTATCCCTTTTTCTAGGTAGAAATTGTACACCATTTTATATTTTCTATTCAGTAGATCATTGGATTCGGCAATGGTTAACACCTCTGCTTTAGGCGTAGTTACAATACCATCTACCCAAGTAGCAAAATCTTCTCCTTCGCTGGTCATCCCGTAGTTTTTCCAAAAACCTCTACTCCTAGCTTCTGCCTGAGTAAATACGGCGAAACTCGTAGAACCTGCGTACTTTCCCTTTGAAACATCATCAAAACCTGTAGGACGGCTGTAGATTTTATCTAAAACGTGTGCAAATTCGTGATGCAGCGTTGCGTACTGCCCTCGCAACCAGCTACTGTTGGTTAAATTGTAACTGTTTATTCCCGTAATTAAAATTCTACTGAACGATTGTGCCATACCACTGGCACTAAAATTACGCTCATCACCAGCATCGTAGTTAATGGAGCTACCGATAAAAATCATTTCAATAGGCATGTGCTTTACCATAAAATCACTTTTCTGACGATCGTAAGCGGCTATGAAAAGCTTTCTCAGCACATTGTCGATGTAGGGCTTAATTAGTTCAAATTGTGCTGGCGTAGCCGAAGCATCTGCACTGATATACCTTCTATCCCATTTGTAGATAATCTTGGTCTGATAACTGTTCAAGATATCCAGAATGGTTAAATCTGTCGGGTTATTTGCCACCTGCTGCTCCACATGTGGCTCAAAAGGAATAGCTTCTTCTTTGGTACAGCCCGCAAATACCATTACTATCGTTAGGATCAGTGGACTTATGAAATTTCTTATACTTAACATCTTTGTAAGGTTTAGTTGATGGTCTCAGTTATCTTGGGTTGGGCTCCATTAATGGATTGGCCGTTAGTTCGGGAACAGGAATCTGGAAAATCCGTCTTGGATCATTTGCAGGAAGGCTAATCACACCATTTTCCGTCCAATGGGTTATTGGAATGTTAAATCGTTTAACATCAAACCATCGATAACCTTCGTAACACAATTCTCGGTTTCTTTCATCAATGATTTTAGCAAGTAAGGCATCGTTTGTAGCAAAATCTGCAGCTTTTAATGCCGTGTAAGGTCTCAACCTTTTAATCAAAATTGCATTTAACTTATCAATGGCATAAGTAGGGTTTGGCGTTGCCTTTCTGATAGCCGCTTCGGCAGCATTATACATTACTTCTTCTACTACAAATAGGGCAACATTAGAATACTGCTGGCCATCAGAAGGTGTTTGCGAGCGAAACTTACGGACAATATAATTGGGTGTTTGGTTACTGGTGAAAGTGAAAAGTTTGCCTCTTAAATCTGCACTAGCAAATGTGTTTCTGTATTCGTTGGCATACATACCCGTTCTTGCAAACGAGTTCCATTCCAAGGTATGGTTCATTAACAAAATATTACTTTGCTCAGCAGTGAAATATCTCATGGCAAATTCCGAGTATAAACCTGTAGCCATGTAAGTATCGTAGTCCTTAAAAAGATCTCTCAGTGCTGTGGTCTTTGCAAAAACCTTTTCACTGTACAGCAAGCTTTTTTCATAATCGCCTTTAAATAGATAGAACCTGCTTAAAAAAGCATCACCAGATGTAGTAGAGAAATGAAACTTAGGCTTACTATATAGTTCGTCTTTAATTAAGCTCAAACCTTCTACTGCGTCTTTTTCTATTAAGTCATATACCTTCTTAACCGCATCTCTTTTGTACGGCGAATTAGCTTCCTTTTCAGTTTCTAATGCATAAGGAATCCCTAAATCTGTAGCAGCTGTAGCTTCGTTGTAGTGTTTGGCGAAAATATTCACTAGCATAAAATGACAATAAGCTCGTACCAGTAGTGCTTCGCCACGTAATGATGCTTTATGTGCCTCATCTCCAGATGCTGTTGGCAACCCTTCTAAAACTACGTTGGCCACGTAAATGGAATTATAATATTTACGCCAGCCACCTTCAGGGGTGATACCGCTATTCGAAATATATTCATCAGACCATAGGTAAATTGGCTTTAACCAAGACTGAATGTTGGCGTTATTAAAATCTGGATAGTCGTAATAACGATAATTATCTGTATAAAGTTCGGTAAATAGGTGGAATGCTTGTGGCAAACCACCAGTAAGTATAGCCTGATAATCTTCTACCGATTCAGGTCTTATCCTGTTATCAGGATTTACTTCCAAGAATTTCTTACATCCCGAAAAAGTAAGGAGAACAAAACAGGTGGCGATAATACTTGTAATTTTTTTATATGAAGTTGTTTTCATGTCTTGCGGATTAAAAATTAACACCTAAACCTAGCGTGTAAGTTGTGGCTGCCGGAATAGAAACGCCAGAAACAAATGCCTCAGGATCTTGCCCATTCAGCTTGGGATCTGCCCATAAAATGAGATTCTGAGCTTGACCATTAATCTGTAAAGATTTAAGACCTATTTTTTTACTAAGTGTAGATGGCACATTATAGCTCAGCATTACATTCTTTAAGCGCACAAACGAACCACTAGCTACCCTGATATTACTTCTGTTATAGAAGGTAAATGGATCGGCGTTTGCCTGTAGCAATCTACTTCTAGTTTCCGCTTCGATGATACGCGGCACATTGGTATAAAGCTCGTGCCCAGGAGCTGTCCAACGGTCTGCAAGAGCTGCATCCAAAGCGGCCACATCACTGTAATAACGCTGAAAAAATGGGTTCAACCTAATTTTGTTGCCATAAGAGTAGGTAAATAAAAATGACAGGGATAAGTTTTTGTACTTGAAACTGTTGGTAAAACCACCAGAACCCAAGGGATCTCTACTTCCTTCGTAATCCAAAATACTAAGTGTTCTATAATACTTTGTGATTTGATAAGTTGGCTGGTTGTTGGCATTATAAAACAAAGGCAAACCCTCGCCATCTAATCCCGCAAAGCGGAATGAATATAAACCGTTTACCGGATAGCCCACAGCAGGACTACCATTTGCAGAAGTTGCCTGTAAAACCGTGGTACCAGAGGTAGACATTCGGGTTACTGTATTTTTGTTATAACCAAAAGTTAGAATCGTATTCCACTCAAAATCTTTGCTCTTGATGTTTTGGGTAGTTAACGTAAGCTCGAAACCTTGGTTCTTCATATCGGCCCAGTTCATGGTTTTACGTTGAAAACCACTTACTCTCGACACTTCTAAGTTTCCAATTAGATCGTAGTTTTTGCGATAATAGTACTCTAAAGTGGCGCTGAACCTATCGAACACACCAAGTTCTAAAGCCACATTGGCCATCTTTTCTTTTTCCCATTGCATGGTGGGATTATCAGGAGCAGAAATCGTAATCGAGTTTTCTACATCATTAGGATCAAATCTTACAGTTGTACCATAGTAGGCCAACATTTCTGGACTACCCAAACCGCTGATGTTTCCACGCATTCCGTAAGAACCCCTCAACTTCAGGTTATTTAACCATGTGATATCTTTCAAGAAGTTCTCTTCGTCTATGTTCCAGCTGGCACCAGCCACCCAAATTGGTAAAAAACGAAACCGCTCTGATGCACCTAATCTATTAGAACCATCTGCCCTAACCGATAAAGTAAGGTTGTATTTCTGATTGTAGGTATAAGCCAAATTAGCGAAAAAAGAAGCCTCATTATAAACACTTTGACCTTTTCTATAATAAGGTGAGCCTCCAATTGATAGTAAATCTCTTTGTATTGCTCGGTAATCTGGACTAGAGGTCATTCCTCTGCCGTAATCGAAACCGTAACCTTTATAATAATCGGTATAATATTTCCTATGTCTAATTTCTGTTCCACCAAGAATATCGAAACTGTGTTTTTGGGCAATCACCGGTTTCCAGTTTAGGGAATTTCTCACCGTATAAAAATCAGCCAAGGTGTTGTCGGTAATTACAATACCACCTCTTGGCAATACCGAAATTGGATATTCACTATCGTCATAAGGATCGTTATATAACAAACCATTTGCAGAACGAATAGCCAAACTTTGCATCGCCCTATAACTTTCTGCAACGTTAGACTTTTCAGTAGCGATGTGCTCGCTATAAGCAGATGACATCCTTCCAGAAACGATACCCAAATAAGTTAACTTTTTAGCGATATTCCATTTTCCATCCAATTGAAATTTTACCTCTCGAGCTTTGATATCGATGAAATTATTTTCAAGCTCATGGATGATGTTAAACGGAGCAAAATTAGTCTGATAGAATTCTAAAGACCCATCATCACCGTAGGGACGCATAGCCCTACTGGTAGTTCTAGCATAGGTATAAGGGTTAATATCAAATTCTCTTTCTACAATACCTGTAACGGCCTCTGTAGAATTATATGCACCAAACATACGTTGATTTCTAATCGACGCATATAATGATGCAGTAAGCGTAAACTTATCCGAAAGGTTATAGTTTCCTCTTAAATTTGCTGTGTAACGATCTGTATAC